>ERZ1504882.207-NODE-207-length-15934-cov-5.772278_pt1 | contig 15934 bp, 10 predicted proteins | sample MGYA00575749_ERZ1504882 | MGnify/ENA primary metagenome ERZ1504882 (study PRJEB39906, sample SAMEA3182074) | gut metagenome | biome: human; feature: gut; material: Stool; isolation source: human stools | place: Canada | collected 2012-02-22 ... | reverse complement strand
CAATGCCAGAACGGCAGCCATTGTCGAGGGGGTGGCTTCGCAGGCTTTCTGCATGGCCATCGCACGTTTGGAAACGAGCCGCAGACCGTCCTCGAACGAAAGAGCGCCGGCCACCACCAGGGCTGAAAATTCGCCGAGCGAGTGTCCGGCTACCGCGTCGGGCTTCACGCCCAGCGCCTTGGCCATGATGACCGAGTGGAGGAATACGGCCGGCTGGGTGACTTTGGTCTGTTTGAGCTCTTCGTCCGTACCGGCGAACATGATGTCGGTGATGCGGAAACCGAGGATTTCGTTGGCCTGCTCGAAGAGAGCCTTGGCTTCGGGGACATTGTCGTAGAGGTCTTTGCCCATGCCGACGGCTTGAGCGCCCTGACCCGGAAATACGTATGCGTGTTTCATAGTTTCTGTCAAAATATTTTTTGGTTACCGGGCAAAGATAGCAAATATTTTCTTACATTTGCACTGCAACGGTTCACGAGGGGTTACGCCCCGTCAGATTAAATGGGAACGCAGTGAAAGTCTGCGACAGTTCCCGCTGCTGTGAGTCCTGCCCGACGATCCGAGGTGATCGGCCCGCTTGCGGGCGGTGTTTCGGATGCCCGGGTGTATTGCCGCGACACTCTTTTGCCACTGGTCCTGCGGGGTCGGGAAGGCGTTGCGGCGGGGACGAGTCAGAAGACCAGCCTTTGCCTGCCCGATGAACGGACAGTTCGGATGATATGCGTCTGCGGAGAACGGAGCTTTCGGAAAAGACCTGCGAGGCATCTTTTCGGTGGATTGATAACCTGAAGCGAGGTGGCTCTCTGTTTCCCTGATGAAATATTTTTCGAAACCGTTGTACGGCATACGCCGAAGTGCGGAGTTTGTGCAGAAGAAGAGTGTCTTGCCGATAAAGGTTTCAGTCGTAATAAAGTAGAGATTAGTATGGACTGAAACAAAGAGGTCGATCTGTTGCCGGGTCGATCTCTTTATTTCTGGTGTCGGACGGAATGGGCTGCCCGGCTTCTTCCCTCGGGCGCGGAAAAACGGCTGTCGGGTGTCTGCGACGGATTCTCCCGATACAAAAAAGCAGCGCTTTATGCGCTGCTTTTTTCAATTTTCCTGATCGCCTATTTCTCTTCCACGATCTTGAAGGAATCCTTGTAGAGTCCGCAAACGGGGCATACCCAGTCGTCCGGGATGTCTTCGAATGCCGTGCCGGGTGCGATGCCGCTTTCGGGATCGCCCTTGGCCGGATCATATACGTAGTCGCAGGCGGTGCAGTGGTATTTGCGGGGGAATATGCGGTCGGCCACCTTGTCCCAGTCGATCAGCTCCCAGTACGATTTGATGAAATCCGCGCGGCGGTTGCGGTAGTCGATATAGTAGGCGTGTTCCCATACGTCGATCGTCATGACGGGCTTGAGGCCTTTGGTCATGGGGTTGCCGGCATTGGATTCCGAGATGATCTGCAATTTGCCGTCCTTGTCGGCTGCGAGCCACGTCCAGCCCGAGCCGAAAAGTCTGGTAGCGGCTTTGGAGAACTCTTCCTTGAAGGCTTCGACCGATCCGAAGTCGCGGGCGATGCGATCCGCTAGTTTTTGGGGCATCGGCTTCTGATCGGGGGTCAGCATCAGGAAGAAGAACGTGTGGTTCCAGGCCTGGGCCGCATTGTTGAAGATCGGACCGTCGGCTTTCTTGACGATTTCCTGCAGGGACATCGACTCGTAAGGCGTGCCGGGAATCAGGCGGTTGAGATTGTCCACGTAGGTCTGGAGGTGTTTGCCGTAGTGGTATTCAAAAGTTTCTTTGCTCATTTTCGGAGCGAGCGCTTCCGTCGAATACGGAAGTTCGGGCATTTTGTGAACCATAATTCTTTCTGTTTTAGGTTTTGATATTGTTAAAGATTCGGTTTGAATTGTCGTCGGAGCCGCCGCCGGGGTGCCGTGCAGCAGGATATATCCGTTGAGGTAGGCGGCGAAGAGCGTCCAGAGCAGGTAAGGTACGAAGAGCCAGGCGGCAGCACGGTCCCTGCGGCTCGCAGCGAAGATGTAGAGTCCCACGAGGATATTCAGCAGTACGATGTCGATGAATCCGGCCAGCGGATTGCGTAGCGTGAAGAACAGGATACTCCACAGGAAGTTGGCGATGAGCTGCAAGATCCACAGACGGATGATTCCTTTGTGCTGCCGACGCACGATGAGGCGCCCGAGCGAAAGTCCCATGCAAAGGTACAGGACGCTCCAGGCGATCGGAAATACGATGTTGGGCGGCGTGAGTGTCGGCTTGGTCAGCGTCGGATACCATTCGGCGATGGACGAAGCCTGGAAAAAACTTGCCGAGATACCTACTGCAAAGCAGGCGAGGACGGGAATGAGGTAAGCCGCTATTTTTTTCATGCTTGGGGTATTGAAGTTTTTCTGATTCCGTGCAAGAACAGTGCAAATTACGCTGTTTTCTTTCCAAATTTAATAAAAATCGGATTCGCATCCAATTCCGGCTCCTTTATCGATGTGTTTTTTTGCCGGGGCGGATGTCATCTTCCCGGTATTCGTCGCGAACGTATCGATAAACGGTTTCGGAGATATCCGCTATGATTCGGGCATTCGTTTCTGGATTTTCCGCCGAATTTTTGATGAAGATGGCGATGGTATAGCGGGTGCCGTCCGGCAGGATGACGAATCCCAGGTCGTTGGTCCCGGCGAAGATGCCTCGTTCGTCGCGGTCGCTCGTGCCGGTTTTGTGTCCGATGACGGCGCCGGTTCCCGACAGTGGTTTCGGAAGACGGTCGGCACCTGTTTTACAGTTTATCAGGTTTTGCCGGATCATTTCCCGCAGTGTAGGAGTGAGAATCTGTTCCGTTACGAGCAGTTCCAGCAGGGCGGCCGCTTCGAGCGGCGTACTCCAGTTTTCGTAGCACGTTTGCGGATCGTCGTGCATCTGTTGTTCCGTTGCTGCGATTGCGAAATTGTGCAGTCCGAGCGACCGGACGTAGCGGTCTGTCGCTGCCGGACCGCCCGTGTGCTTGAAGAGGATGTCGCAGGCGTTGTTGTCGCTCAGCTGCAGGCTGTACTCCAACAGACGGCTGACTGAAAGCGAGATTTCGCCTTCGGGAAATTCCTTCCGAAGGGGACTGTACGTGTCGGGGACGAGCTCTTCTTCCGGAATGAATATTTCCGTGTCGGGCGTCAGTCCGTTTCGGTCCAGGTAATCTGCGACGGCGAGGGCCTGGTGGAATTTGAATACGCTCATCAGGGGGTAGCGGTCGTCGTTATTGACCGTTACCGTATCTTGTGCGTCGAGGATGACCGCAATACCGATTTCGGCTTTTTTATCCTTTATCACCTTTTTCAGCCGATACGACAGGTCGTCGCCCTGCGCTGCTGCGGTAAGCGGCAAGAACGAAATCCAGAGAATCGAGATCAGTGTGCGCATATACTTATTAGGTGAGATTGACCGGAAACAAAAATAGTGTAAATTTCGATTCCTTCCGGGGCGGATTTCATGATTTTTGCATCTCTTTCGATTATTAGGTTATGCCGGCGGGCGATTCGGGGTATCGTGTCGATGCCGTAAATCGTCCGATTCGCCTCGAATCAGTCCGCCTCGTTCGATTCTTTACGGCCGGAAGATCGAAACGCCGCTAAAATTATTAGCTTTGCGGACGGTTGATTTTGTGAATTATGAGAAAGAACTTACTGGCAGCAATCGTTTTGCTGGTATTGTACATTCCTTCTGTTTGGGCCGCAGCGGGGTATCCTGTGCGGGGCAGGGTTATCGACCGTTTTTCCCGGGAACCGGTCGCCTATGCAGCCGTTACGATCACCGGCCAGCCCGGTAAGGGCGCCATGACTGATTCGCTCGGGCGGTTCGAGATCCAACAGGTGAAGCCCGGCATTTACAGCTTGACGGCGTCGTTCATCGGTTACCGAACGGTTGTGACCCCCGAATACCAGGTGTCGGCCCGGACGCCTTTCATCGAAATCGAGATGGAGGAGGAGCCGGAGCATCTGAATGAAGTCGTCGTTCGTCCCTCGCCTTTCCGCCGTACGATCGAGAGCCCGGTCAGTATGCAGGTGATCGGGATGCGGGAGATCGAGAAGAGTCCCGGCTCCAATCGCGACGTGTCGCGTATCGTACGTTCCTATCCGGGCGTGTCGTTTTCGCCCATCGGTTATCGCAACGACCTGATCGTGCGGGGCGGCGGACCGTCCGAAAACCGCTTCTTCATGGACGGGATCGAAATTCCCAATATCAACCATTTCGCCACGCAGGGTGCCACGGGCGGTCCCGTAAGCATCGTGAATTCCGATCTGGTGCGCGAGATCAATTTCTATACGGGTTCGTTTCCCGCCGACCGTGCCGGGGCGCTCAGTTCGGTGCTGGATTTCCGGTTGCGGGACGGCGATCTCGAACGGCAGACCTTCAAGGCGACGCTCGGTGCCTCCGAAGTGTCGCTCAGCGGCAGTGGACACGTGGGCAAAAAGACGACTTACCTCTTTTCCGTGCGGCAATCCTACCTCCAGTTCCTCTTCAAATTGCTGGGGCTTCCTTTTCTGCCCAATTACATCGACGGGCAACTGAAGGTCAAGACCTGTTTTTCGGAGCGGGACGAGCTGACTTTCCTCGGACTGGTGGGCATCGACAACATGAAGCTCAATCTCGACGAGAAGGGCGAGGAGAACGAATATCTGCTCAGTTACCTGCCTCGTATCCAACAGGAAACCTTTACTGTGGGTGCCGTGTACCGCCATTACGCCGGACGGCACGTGCAGTCGGTGGCGTTGAGTCATAACTACCTGAATAACCGCAATACCAAATACCGCAACAACGACGAATCGACTCCGGATAATCTGACCCTGCGTTTGCGGGGCGTGGAGCAGAAGACGACCCTGCGGTTCGAAAATCGCTCCTACCTGGGCCGGTGGACGCTGCGCGAAGGAGCCGAACTGAACTATTCTACCTATCATAACAAGACTTTGCAGCGGACTTATCAGCAGGAAGCCGAGCTGCTGGACTATCGCACTTATTTGGGAATTGTCGGCTGGGGCTTTTTCGTGGGGGCCGACTATGCCTCCGCAGACAAGCGGCTGACGGTTTCGATGGGGGTGCGGGCCGACGGATGCGACTATTCGGCGGAAATGGAGCGTTTCTGGAAGCAGCTTTCGCCCCGTGTGTCGGCTTCTTATGCCTTGAGCGACAGCTGGTCGGTGAGCGGAAGCGCAGGGCTTTTCTACCAGTTGCCGCCCTATACGGCGCTCGGTTATAAAGACAATACGGGCGAGCTGGTCAATCGGGGTCTGGAGTATATGCGGGTCCTGCAAAGCGCCGTCGGCGTCAACTGGCGTCTGCGTGACCGGTTGGTGGTTTCGCTCGAAGGTTTCTACAAATATTATACGGATATCCCGCTTTCGGTGGCGGACGACGTGCCGCTGACCTGCAAAGGCAACGACTACGGTACCTCGGGCGACGAATTGCTCGTTTCTTCGGCCCAGGGACGCGCCTACGGTCTGGAGCTGATGGTGCGTTGGCAGCTTCCCGATCGTTTCAATCTGGTCGGTGCACTGACCGTTTTCAGCAGCGAATACCGCAGTCGGCACGATGCGAAATATATTCCTTCTGCCTGGGACAATCGTTTCGTGGCGAACATCAGCGGTACGTACGATTTCTCTCGCGGGTGGAGCGTCGGTGCGAAGTTGAGCGCTATCGGCGGAACGCCTTATACGCCGTACGACGTCGATAAGTCGTCGCTCGTCGAGGCATGGAACGCTTCGGGACGTCCCTATTACGACTATTCGAAGTATAATACCGGCAGGCTCGACGCCTTCGCCCAGTTGGACGTGCGCGTCGATAAGGTGTTTTATTTCCGTAAATGCATGCTGGGTATCTATGTCGATTTGCAGAACGTGACCTTCAGCAAGCTCCGTCAGCCCGACGTGCTGATGAGTACCGGCGTGATCGAGAATCCTTCGGCTCCGCCTTCGGAGCAGCGTTATAAGATGAAGTATATCCGCCAGGCGAGCGGTACGCTGGTGCCGACGCTGGGCGTCACGGTCGAATTTTAATCGTACAGCCATGAAAAACAACCTGCTCAGCGACAAGCTCGCCTACAACGGGGATACGAAAACACGGACTCATCTGCATCTGTGCAGCTATACTGTGGATCGGGTCGAAGAGGCTTCGGGAGATGATTTCGGGGAGATGAAGTCCCGCTTTCAGCCCGATGGCATCACTTGGTTGCAGATTCACGGGCTGGAAGATACGGATGCCGTGCAGGCGGTTTGCACGCATTTCGGGATCGATTTTCTGGTCATGCAGGACATTCTCAATACCGACCATGCCAGCAAGGTTGAGGAGCACGATCAGTACAACGTGATTATTGCCAAGCAGATTATGGGTGGCGAAGCGATGCAGGTCAGTCTGGTGCAGGGCGCTGATTTCGTGCTGACGTTTCAGGAGCGGGACAACGATTTTTTCGACGATGTGATGCGTGCCATCCGTAACAATGTACTGAAAATCCGTACCCGACAGTCGGATTACCTGTTTTCGGTGTTGCTCAATGGCTTGATAACCGGTTATATGTCGGTTGCAGCGGCGATCAGCGACGGGTTGGAGGAGCTGGAATCTGCATTGCTGGCCGATACCGGAGACCGGGACATCGGAGTACAGATGCAGGAGCTCCGGCGGGATTACATGCAGCTCAAGCGGACGGTTCTGCCGCTCAAGGACCAATATTCGCGGCTGTTTCGTTCCGATTCGAGTTTGTTGCATCGGGTCAATCGGCCTTTCTTCAATGATGTGAACGACCACCTGCTCAACGTGGCGCAAAATATCGACATCTGCCGCGAAACCCTTTCGTCACTGATGGATTTGTATATCTCGAACAACGATTTGCGGATGAACGATATTATGAAACGGCTGACTGTCGTATCGACCATCTTCATTCCGCTGACTTTTCTGGTCGGAGTATGGGGGATGAATTTCCGTAACATGCCCGAACTGGAGTGGGAGCACGGTTATATCCTGGCCTGGGGCGTGATGATCGTCATCGGATTCGTGACCTATTTGTTCTTCCGCACGAAAAAGTGGCGTTGAGGTGCGCAGTCGGTGCTTTTTTGGCGGACGATGCGGGGAAATTCCGGGATTTTGATTTTCTTTGTACCAAAATTCCGGGCGGTACCCGCGATTTAGCCGACATAAATCCTTGTGCCGACTGCGCGAACATTCTATTGAAAACCTCCGATGAAAAAGATTTTCTCATTTTCCCTGCTTCTCATCCTTGGCCTCGTGGCTTCCCAGATTCTTCCGGGGATGCTCGGAGAGAGCTATCCTGCATTTCGGGCCGGGGCGACGACCTTTCTTTATGTCTGTCTGTCGTTCATCATGATCAATGTCGGCCGGGAATTCGAGATCGATAAAAAACGTTGGCGCTCCTATGCCGAGGACTATTTCATCGCTATGGCTACGGCAGCCGTACCTTGGCTGCTCATCGCTCTGTACTATGTTTTCGTGTTGTTGCCGCCCGAGTTTTGGGGCAATGGCGACGCCTGGAAAGAGAATCTGTTGTTGAGCCGTTTTGCCGCTCCGACTTCGGCCGGCATCCTGTTCACGATGCTCGCGGCCCTGCGGCTCAAGCGAAGCTGGATGTATCGGAAAATTCAGGTGCTGGCGATTTTCGACGATCTGGATACCATCCTGCTGATGATACCTCTGCAAATCCTGATGATCGGTCTGCGCTGGCAGCTTTTCGTCGTCGTGGTGATCGTCTTTCTGCTGTTGTGGCTGGGGTGGAAGAAACTCAGTACGTATGAGTTGAGGCAGGATTGGTGGGCGATTCTGACCTATTCGGTCGTGGTTTTCGGTGTTACCCAACTGGTTTACCTGCTTTCCAAATATTATTTCGGCGAGGAGGGCAGTATTCATATCGAGGTGCTGCTTCCCGCTTTCGTATTGGGTATGGTGATGAAAACCAGGCATGTCGAATCTCGCGGGGAGCGGATGGCCGCTTCCGGCATTTCGTTCTTGTTCATGTTTTTGGTTGGATTGAGCATGCCGTTGTTTATCGGTATGACTGCTGCGACTGGGGAAGCTGCTTCTTCCGTGACCGGTTCGCAGCCCATGATGTCGTGGGGCGTGATCGCATTCCATGTGGTGATCGTCTCGTTGCTGTCCAACCTGGGCAAACTTTTCCCGATGTTTTTTTATCGTGATCGGAAGTTGAGCGAACGTCTGGCCCTTTCGATCGGTATGTTTACCCGCGGCGAGGTAGGGGCGGGCGTTATCTTCATTGCGCTGGGATATAGCTTGGGCGGTCCGGCACTGGTTATTTCGGTGCTGACCCTCGTGCTGAACTTGGTACTCACGGGGATCTTCGTCGTTTGGGTTAAAAAACTCGCCTTGCGGACTTACGCTCCCGAAGAGTTCGATGCCGTATCGACGATCCGTTGAAAGACGGATTTCGCCGGAATCCGTTTCTGATCTTTCACTCCGGATATAAAAGATTGCGGGAAAAAAGGTTCCCTTTCCTTGTGAATATCGAATGCAGTTGGGGGCGTGTGGGCTACGAGGTTTGATTCTGCTTTTGCCGCAGCTGTCCTTCTGACCTTGTGCAGCAACAGTGGAGGGCCGCTTTCGGAGTGGCGACAGGCTTTTTCCCTCTCCCCTTCTTATCCTGTGTTGGGAGGAAAGTCATCGGTTTATAGCGTTGCATGTATTTTTATGTTAAATATTTTTTTATTTTCATGTGATTTAAAAGTAGCTTATTATAGCCTGTTTCTTATCTCTTGAATATTTTCTTCTTCCATTTTTGCAACTCTATTGTTGCCTCAATGTAAGGACCATTTACTTTGATGAGTAAATCTTCAAATTCTTTTTTTGCCCGGAAGAAATTTACGACATCCTCGCTTTCCATGAACAGTCCGATATATTCGTCATCCTGCTTCCAAAGATACACGGGTATGTTTTTGCCCTTTGATACCATCGAGTTTATCAGAATCTTTTTAAGTTCGTCTTTACCTGTTTCTGCTTTCTTCAGGGCAGGTTTGCCATATTTCTGTCTGACAGCCTTTACCAGTTCCTTGAAGCCTGTTTTGTCCATCTTCGTTTCGCAGTTCATCGATATTAATTTGCCTTGTGCATTGGTTATCAAATTCAGTTTCCCGAAGCCGGTATCACAAAAAGTTGCTTTCTTGGTAACGAGACTGTCCATACTTATATAATGTATTAAAATCGGATATCTCTCAGAAAAAGAAACGTTCATGTTTTGTGTGTATTTCACATAGCGATAGTTTACTTCTTTGCTATTGTACTCTTCGGGATTATCGAAATCAATAAATGGAGAGCAAAAACGTTCCACATCGATGTGATAGTCCGGGTTATCCATGTTGATAATCTGTTTGTCCGATTGTGCATGGGCTGTTGCGCCGGATAAGCATAAAAAAGCTGTCAATCCAATGATATTGAGAATAAAGCCGGTTTTGACTTTCGGTGGCGGACTGTCACCCCAAGCGTTTTTTATTATAGCAATTACGTTTTTCATAATCTTTATCTGTTTTCTCCGGAAAGGAATACGATTACGAGGTATCGTTCTGATCATGAAATGCAGATATTTCGGTTCCATCGACGAATCGGAATATCCGGATTCAATTATCCGTATGCCGTAGATACGGTCAGGGCAGAGCTTTTTTATGAATAAAACCACCCGTGCAATGGTAGCACGGGGCGTTTATATTTTAGATCGCTGGCGGGATCAGAACTCCGAGGTGAAGTAAAACCTGATGTCCTTGAAGTTTTCCTGTGCCAGGGCCAGGGCATAGCTGGTGTCGGCCAGAAATACATCGCGGCCGTGCTTGTCGACGGCCATGTTCGTATGTTTGCGCCGTTTGAAGTCGGCCAGCTGCTCGGCGTTGTCGCTCTCGATCCAGCAGGCTTTGTAGATGGAGATCGGCTCCCAGCGGCAGGCGGCGTTGTATTCGTGCGCCAGGCGGTATTCGATCACTTCGAATTGCAGGGCGCCTACCGTGCCGATGATCTTGCGGCCGTTGAGCGACGAGGTGAAGAGCTGCGCCACGCCTTCGTCCATGAGCTGATCGATGCCTTTGGCCAGTTGCTTGAATTTCAGCGGATCGGCATTCTCGATATAACGGAACTGTTCGGGTGCGAAGGAGGGAATGCCTGTGAATTTGAGCTTTTCGCCTTCGGTGAAGGTGTCGCCGATCTTGAAGTTGCCCGTGTCGTGCAGGCCGACGATGTCGCCCGGGTAGGCGAAGTCGATGATCGACTTTTTCTCGGCCATGAAAGCTGTGGGCGAGGAGAATTTCATCTGTTTGCCGCTGCGCACGTGCAGGTAGTTCTTGTTGCGTTCGAACGTGCCGGAGCAGATCTTCAGGAAGGCGATGCGGTCCCGGTGATTCGGGTCCATGTTGGCGTGGATCTTGAAGACGAAGCCTGTCATTTTCGCCTCGGCAGGCTCCACGATCCGGGTTTCGGTCGGTGCGGGGCGCGGCGAGGGGGCGATGCGGATGAAACACTCCAAGAGCTCCTTCACGCCGAAATTATTGACCGCCGAACCGAAGAAGACCGGGGCCAGTTCGGCCCGCAGGTAAGCCTCGCGGTCGAAAGCGTCGTACACGCCCTCGACCAGTTCGGTGTCTTCGCGCAGTTGGTTGGCGTAGCGTTCGGTGATGTATTCGTCCAGTTCAGGCGATGCGAGGTCGTTGATCTCTACGGTCGAGGCGTCGGCCGTCTGCCGTTCGTCGCTCGTAAAGAGTGTGAGGTTCTTCTCGTAGATGTTGTAAACGCCCTTGAAGGTGTCGCCGCTCGAAATCGGGAATGAGAGGGGACGTACCCGGATGCGGAGTTCCTTCTCGATTTCGTCCAGCAGGTCGAAGGGATCCTTGCAGGGGCGGTCGAGCTTGTTGACGAAGACGATCACCGGGGTCTGCCGCATGCGGCAGACGTCCATCAGCTTGCGGGTCTGGGACTCGACGCCTTTGGCGCCGTCGATGACGATGATTACGGAGTCCACCGCCGTCAGCGTGCGGTAGGTATCTTCGGCGAAGTCTTCGTGGCCCGGGGTATCGAGAATGTTGATCTTGCGGCCCTGGTATTCGAAGCCCATGACGGACGTAGCGACCGAAATACCGCGCTGACGTTCGATCTCCATGAAGTCGGAGGTGGCTCCCTTCTTGATTTTATTGCTTTTGACCGCTCCCGCGACGTGGATGGCGCCGCCGAAGAGCAGTAGTTTTTCGGTCAGGGTCGTTTTACCGGCGTCCGGGTGCGCGATGACGGCGAACGTCCGCCGGCGGGTGATCTCTTCCTGTAAGGTCATAGATGGTAATAAAGGTTGTGGATAGGTTTGCTTGCGGATTATTTATTGTCCGGTTTGGGGTAGTCGGAGTTGTAGTGGCAGCCGACCGATTCTTTCAATGCGCTGCCCTGTTTGATGACCAGGTAGGCCACGGCGATCATGTTGCGCAGTTCGCACAGCTCGCGGTTGGGCTTGATCTTGTTGTGCAGCTCTTCGGTCTCTTCGTAGATGATCGACAGGCGGCGCAGGGCGCGTTCGAGCGAGAGATTCGAGCGGACGATGCCGACGTAGTTGGACATGATGGCCTGCATCTCGCGCTTGGACTGGATGATCATCAGCATCTCTTCGGTGTGCTGGGTACCTTCGAAATCCCAGTCGGGAATGCCTTCCTGGATTTCGACCGAAGCGAGCTGCGAGGCGGCGTGTTTGGCGGCTTGGTCGGCATAGACGACCGCTTCGATCAGGGAGTTCGAAGCCAGCCGGTTGGCGCCGTGCAGTCCCGTGCAGGAGGTTTCGCCCAGCGCATAGAGCCGCCGGATCGAGGTTTCGCCGTTGAGGTCTACTTTCACCCCGCCGCAACAGTAGTGCGCCGCCGGGGTGACGGGGATCAGGTCGCGGGTGATGTCGATGCCGAGCGAGAGGCATTTTTCATAGATGTTCGGGAAATGCCGGCGCGTCTGCTCCGGATCTTTGTGCCGCACGTCGAGATAGACGAAGTCCTCGCCCCGGCGGGTCATTTCGGTATAGATGGCCCGGGCCGTCACGTCGCGCGGTGCGAGCGATTTCATCGGGTGGTATTTGTCCATGAACTCTTCGCCGTTTTGCAGACGCAGGATCGCGCCGTAACCCCGCATCGCCTCCGTGATGAGGAAATTGGGCTTTTCGGCCGGATGGTAGAGCGAGGTGGGGTGGAATTGGATGAACTCCATGTTTTCGGTGATGGCCTTGGCGCGGTGGCACATGGCGATGCCGTCGCCTGTGGCGACGCTCGGATTGGTCGTCGAAGAATAGACGTTGCCGCAGCCGCCCGCAGCGACGACGGTGAATTTGGCCAGCACGGTTTCGATCTCGTTGCTCTCCAGGTTCAGCACGTAAGCTCCGAAGCAGGCCAGGCCGCGCGTGTGGCGGGTGACGAATTCGCCCAGGTGGTGTTGTGTCAGCAGGTCGATGGCGAAATGGTGTTCGAGAACCGTGATGTTGGGGTGCTTGCGTACCGAGGTTATCAGGGCCCGTTCGATCTCAGCGCCCGTGAGGTCCTCGTGGTGGAGGATACGATGTTCGGTATGTCCGCCTTCGCGGTTGAGTTCGAAGCGTCCGTCGGGTGTCTTGTCGAATTTCGTGCCCCAGGCGATCAGGTCGCGGATCAGCTCCGGGGCCCGGCGAACTACCAGTTCGACGGCTGCGGGGTCGCATTTGCCGGCACCGCAGACCAGGGTGTCGTGAATATGTTTTTCGAACGTGTCGGGCGCATAGGTCACCGAACAGATGCCTCCCTGGGCATAGTTGGTGTTGCACTCGTCCATTTTCCCTTTCGTTACCAGTGTAACGTGGCCGTGTTCTGCGGCTTTGAGGGCGAAACTCAGTCCGGCGGCGCCGGATCCGATGACCAGAAAATCGGTTTTCATGGTTTTCAGCGATTGGACAGGCCGAGATAGTGCTGGCGTGCGATGAAGCCGGATCGAGCCGACTTATATCCGGACGCAGCCTATCAGAGCGAAATTTTTTGTAAAGATAGCAAAAGGGAACGACGAGCCGAACCCGTTCGAGCTTGTCCGAACCGCCTTCTATCTGATGCAAAGATAGTGAAAGCCGAGCGCAGCGCCAAATTTATTTGCTGGTCTAAACCGGGTATCTTTTCCGTAAAGACCGGGATTTTTATTAATTTTGTGCCCGCTATATGCTGAAAATGGAAAGACATATCGACATAGACCGTTTCGACTACGACCTGCCCGACGAGCGGATCGCCAAGTATCCGCTCGAGGAGCGATCGGCATCGAAGCTGCTTGTTTACGAACGGGGGGAAATCTCGGAGCGCCGCTTCCGCGACATCGGCGACATACTGCCTGAGGGGACCCTGCTGGTGTTCAACAATACCAAGGTGATTCGGGCGCGGATTATCATGCACAAACCTTCGGGGGCCCGGATCGAGGTATTCTGCCTCGAACCGCACGATCCGGCGGATTACGAGCGGGCGTTCGCCGTGAAAGGTTCGTGCCGCTGGAGCTGCATCGTGGGCAACCTCAAAAAATGGAAAGAAGGCCCGCTGGTGATCGATTTCGAATATGAAGGTCGCGCGGAACGGATGCTGGCCTGGCGCGAGGGCGAGGGCGGCCGCGAGCAGATCGTCCGCTTCGAATGGACGGCTGATCTGACGTTCGGACAACTGCTGGAACATCTGGGCCGGATTCCGATCCCGCCTTACCTGAACCGCGAGAGTCAGGAGATCGACAATACCCGTTACCAGACCGTCTATTCGAAATTCGAAGGTTCCGTGGCCGCTCCGACGGCCGGCCTGCACTTCACACCGGAGTTGATCGAGCGGATGCGGACGCAGGGGTTTTCGTTCGAAGAGGTGACCCTGCACGTGGGGGCCGGAACATTTCTGCCCGTGAAAGACCGCGATGCGGCGGCGCATCCGATGCATACGGAACATTTCGAGATCCGTCGCAGCAGCGTGGAGCGGCTGCTGGAGAAGTGGGATAATATTACGGCGGTAGGTACCACTTCCGTCCGAACGCTGGAGTCTTTGACGGCGCTGGCGTGGCGGATCCGTACTTCGGGTGCGCCCGATGCGAGCCGCGTGATCGGGCAGTGGGAGCTGTACGACTTGCCTGAGGCGTTTACGGGCCGCGAAGCATTGCAGGTACTGTCAGACTATATGGTTCGTGAGGGGATCGAGAAACTCAAGGCCGCCACGCAGATCATGATTACGCCGCTGGGATACCGTTTCCGGATCGTGCGCAATATCGTCACGAACTTCCACCAGCCCAAATCGACGCTGTTGTTGTTGGTGTCGGCTTACGTGGGAGATGATTGGCATCGGATTTACGACTACGCCCTCACGCACGATTTCCGTTTTTTGAGTTACGGGGACAGCTCGGTGCTGATGCGTTGAGAACTTTGAATTATAAATGAAAACGGCCGGAACGTGATAGTTTCCGGCCGTTTGTTGTGACGGGGATTGCTTGTTAGTGGCTTACGGCCCCCATCTCTTCGGGCTTGTGTTTGTAGCGGAAGACCATTGCGAAGACGATGGCGACGACCAGCGCGTAACCCGCAAAGATATACCATGATTCGGGCCAGCCGAAAGCATCGACTACCGCACCTGCCGCGTAGGAGCCGAAGAAAGCACCGAGTCCGTTGGTCATGATCATAAAGACACCCTGTGCCGAGGAACGGATGTCGGGGGTAGTTTCCTTTTCGACGAAAAGCGAGCCCGAAATGTTGAAGAAGTCGAATGCGACCCCATAAACGATCATCGAGAGGATCAGGAAAACGGCACCCGATCCCGGATTGCCGATGCCGAAGAATCCGAAGCGGAGCACCCAGGCCAGCATCGAGATCAGCATCACCCATTTGATGCCGAAGCGCCGCAGGAAGAAGGGAATCAGCAGGATGCAGAATGTTTCGGACATTTGCGAGAGCGAGAGCAGGATTACCGAGTGGCGCACGATGGGCGAGTCGGCGTATTGGGGCATCGTGCCGAAGTTCTGGATATAACTGTCGCCGAAGGCATTGGTAATCTGAAGAGCGGCGCCCAGCAGCATCGAGAAGATGAAGAAGATCGCCATGCGTTTCTCCTTGAAGAGAGCGAATGCGCGGAGTCCGAGCGTGTCGATCCACGACTGGCTTTTCCGGGCATGACTGACCGGACAGCCCGGCAGCGTGAAGGAGTAGATCGCGAGAATCAGGGAGAGGATGGCCGAAACGTACAGTTGCCAATAGGTCAGTTTGATCTGTACGCCGCCTATCTGAACCAGATCGACGAACCACATGGCGGCGATGAAGCCGACCGTACCCCAGACCCGGATGGGCGGGAAGTGCTTCACGGCATCGAGTTTCGCCAGGTCGAGGGCATTGTAGGCCACCGAGTTCGAGAGGGCGATGGTGGGCATGTAGAACATGACGCTCATCAACATGCAGGTGTACAGGGGGCCGTAGGCGGTTTGCGAGGCGGCTGCGACGAGGAACCCGGCGCTGATGAGCTGGCAGATGCCCAGCAGCTTCTGCGCGGGGATCCAGCGGTCGGCGATGATACCCATGAGGGCCGGCATGAAGAGCGATGCGATACCCATCGTAGCGAAGAAACTGCCGATTTGCAACCCTGTGAACTGAAGACCTCCGCCGAGGTAGGCGCCCAGCGAAATGAGCCACGAACCCCAGATCGCGTACTGCAGGAAGTTCATGACGATAAGACGGAATTTGATTCCCATAATTGGTTGATTTATGTGTTGTTTTACTTTTGCAGGCCGTTTTTCCCGAAAGGGGTTATGAACAAAAGTATAAATTTTTTTCGGAATTTTCTTTGCAGTTGAAAAATAAAGTTCTACTTTTGCATCACCGAAAGGACATTGAGCTATGGTGTAATGGTAACACAACAGATTCTGGTCCTGTTATTCTTGGTTCGAATCCAGGTAGCTCAAC
>ERZ1504882.178-NODE-178-length-19490-cov-2.993157_pt1 | contig 19490 bp, 10 predicted proteins | sample MGYA00575749_ERZ1504882 | MGnify/ENA primary metagenome ERZ1504882 (study PRJEB39906, sample SAMEA3182074) | gut metagenome | biome: human; feature: gut; material: Stool; isolation source: human stools | place: Canada | collected 2012-02-22 ... | reverse complement strand
AAACATGAGAATATGAGATATGAAACTGAAAAATCTTTTCTGGTAGAAAACTAAGTTCAAGTTATTCAGCTTATAGATTTTAAGAGAGATGCCATCCCCCAAAAAAGATCTACCGTAAGGGACAGGAAGATACCTGCCTGAAGACATATAACAAATTATCTTCAGACAGGCAAACCACATCCCTACGGTAAAACATTACTTAGTTTTTTGACGTATCTCCCTGATTTATCTTATCAATGAAACAGGAAGAACTGCGGACGGGTATATAATTGGAACTCTTTTACTTTACCGGATAAGAATGAGCCTTCGCGCACTTTCACCCGGAAAGCAGTAACTTTATATATCTCCTGCATATCAATTATGATCTGATGCGGATGAGAAGCTTTCGCTGTCGGGGCCGTATGCCAGAAGGACGAAACATCTCCGTCGTATAAGTTCTCCCCTACTCCCAGATTCTGGTCCGCCAGTTCACTGTCTACATAGACAACTTTCCATTTCGTTTTATCAATCACCTGACCTTTATCATCCAGCAATTCCACTTCCGAGATACAAGCCTGATTGTCATCCGTATACGAGGAAAGAGTCTCGATGCAAAAATGACGGAAGGTTGCAGCAACAGGGAAATCGAACTGTTGCCACTCGTTCATTTCTTTCAAAGTAACTTTCAGAATGATATCCCCTTCGTCGAGCGTAGGAGTACCCGTAACCACACGAAGCTGTCCCTTCTGATAATTCTTGTCTACACCGAGGCTGTCGAGAATCGGTCGGTCCAGTCCTTGCAGAACACGGTTTCCGGTATCTTCCATTTCAAAAACGACAATCTCATTCTCCCCTTCTTTCAACCATGGGGCAGGCAGATATAAAGTCTGTTGAGGACCGATATTCCAAAAACGCCCGAGCGATTTACCATTTACCCAGACAGCCCCTTTCCCCCAACGGCTCATATCAACGAAACAGTCGCCTTTCTGCCGAACGGTAAATATTCCCTTATGGAAAGCAGGTTTTCCCTGGATACTTTCGCCAAAGTTCATTTCCGAAACTTTCTCTTTATAAAGCGGCAGAGGAGTGATAGACCAACCTGTCAACTTTTCATCTCCACACAGCACCTGGTTCGTAATTCCTTTCCGGTTGAACAAAATATCGGGACCATAATTAACACGTCCTGTATTTTCTACCAGTATCTCCAGGGTAGCAGGAGCTTTCTGTATATCCAGCATTACATTATTCTGATTGTAACGGCGATCCAGACTTGCCACTTGCTTTCCGTCAACCAGAATTACGGCATAATCACGCAAATCCTGTATAATCAGTTTCTGTTTGCCTGCCTTGTTTATGGTAGTCTGATAGTGTATGTAACCGAAGTCGACTCCCAGATCTTCCATTGAAAGGACATTTTCCGATTCGGTAGTCTGGTGAAAAGCAGCCTGCAAAGGAGCACTTTCTTTCAGTTCAATCGTTGCGAAGGTTGTTGTCGGATTGTCGGCGGGAACCTCGGGCAATACGGTTCCATGAGGCAGATGCTTCTGAATGACTTCCCTGAAAGCATAATATTTCGGGTAACAGTTTCCCCATTCACCCAGAGGCGCGTCATAATCATAGCTGGTGGGCTGCGGACGATATCCTCCAGCCGTATTGGCACCATTCATGTACCAGAAATTTGTTCCTCCGTGGAACATATACATACTAACGGATACGCCTTGTCCCAACATCCAATCGAGTTGCTCGGCAGGGCGTTTATAGTCGACTGTCGAATGGCGCTGTCCCCACACATCGAACCAGGCCGGATAAAATTCCGCCACAAAATACGGACCGCCCGGATGATATTTATCGATGATCTTAAAGATATCTTCGCTGAACACTCCGTTCAATGTCGGCAATGCACCATCAATGTGTCCGGCCTCAACCTGCCCGCCACCGTCGCAAGTAAATAGCGGAACATTGAATCCGGCATCTTTTATCATATCGCGGAGAGCTGCCAGATATTCTTTATCCGCCGCATACGAACCGTACTCGTTTTCTACCTGCACCATTAATATGTTTCCGCCGTTATTGACCGTCAACGGGGCCAGTTGTTTGCCAAGCGCTTTTATATAACGTTCGCAATACTCCAGGAAGCGGGGATCTTTGCTGCGGTAGACCATGTCCTTTTCTTTCAACAACCAGGAAGGATAACCGCCGAAGTCCCACTCAGCACAAGCATACGGACCCGGACGGAGAATCACATACAAGCCTTCCTCCTGTGCCAGACGTACAAATTCGGCAACATCCGCCTGCCCGCTGAAATCAAACTCACCGGGCTGTCGTTCGTGAAAGTTCCAGAACACATAGACTGATATTGTATTCAATCCCATGGCACGTGCCCTTTTCAAACGGTCGCGCCAATATTCGTGAGGAATACGGGCGTAGTGCATCTCGCCACAAATCAACTGCACATCCTTACCGTCAACATTGAAAGTTCCGCCGTCTATCTTAATACGCTCTTTAGAGGAGCAAGCCAAAAACAGAAACGGCATGAGCAAACCAAGTATGAACTTATAAAGCCTTTGTCCTTTATTCATAATAGATGATTGTTATATTTTTATTTCTATACCTATTGTACAAATGCATGCCGGAATTTACTTACCTTATTCCAGCCTCCACGGGTAAAGTCGGGAACAGCCACCGGAGCCGAACCATTTTCCAAAGAGAGGCGAGTCAACTCAGCCATGCAACACCACTCAGCGAGATCATACACATCCATATCCAACGGTAATCCGTTGCGCAGACAATACACCAGACGATAATCCATGATATAATCCATACCACCATGGCCGCCTACCTTTTTGGCTGTTTCTTCCAGTTCCTGATGAATCGGATGCTTATATTTGTTCATCAATTCCCGTTTCACATCTTCGGGCAAAGAACCGTGCGCATTCAGGTTTTCATGGTTGGCAACAACATTCGTATCTACCTGTTCGGGGCGCAGGCAATATTCCTCCACCGGATATTTGCTGGCATATCCGTCAGTGCCGACCAGTTGATACATCCGGCTATACGGGCGTGGCGTCATTACGTTATGCTGGATGAGCATTGTCTTACCGTTTTCCGTACGAATGACAGTAGTTGTCTGGTCACCGTTCTGGAAATCTTTTACTTCTTCGCCCGTGGTTTTCCGGATATATGCCGGTCCGTTAACCGCCTTTGTATCCACAGCCACCAATGTCTTCATCCTGTCTCCCCGATGAATATTGAGTAGTTGGCAAGCCGGGCCAATGCCATGCGTCGCATAGACATCCCCACGATTGTTGCGATTATAATCCATACGCCAATTATTCCAGTAAGAAGACCAATAATCTTCCAAATTATGAATATAAGCGCCCTCAACGTGCAGAATCTCGCCGAAAACTCCTTGCTGTGCCATGTTCAATGTTGTCAGTTCAAAGAAATCATATACACAGTTTTCCAGTTGCATACAGTGTTTGCGGGTTCTTTCGGAAGTATTTATCAAACTCCAAATCTCCTCCAATGTCATGGCGGCGGGAACTTCGATAGCTACGTGTTTGCCATGTTCCATAGCATACACTCCCATTTCCGCATGGTGTTTCCAGTCAGTAGCCACATACACAAGGTCAATATCATCCCTTTCACACAACTGTTTCCAGGAGTTCTCATCACCGTAATAGGTCATAGCCTCCGGCAAACCGGCTTCCTTGAGAATGTTCTGGGCTTTTTCCACACATTCCTGACGTATATCACACAAAGCCTTGATTTGGATACCCGGAATATGTGTAAAACGGACAACAGCTCCCGGACCACGCATCCCCAGTCCGATAAATCCCACGCGTACCGTGTCCATCTTGGGAGCAGTTAGTTGAATGACGTCCTCCTGCCCTGAAGGACGTTCCGGAGTAGCCACCACAAGGGGATGCATGGTGCTTTTCTTCTGCCCGCAACCGGAAAAGCCTACAAGCAGAAGGGTAATCATTAAACTGATAAATATCCTGTTCATAACTTTCATTCTTTTTACATAAAACAATATTACCTGTCAGTGACCTTATTTATAATTTCTTCCAAAGACATTCGTGGCGCATCGTCCGCCATGTGCAAATTCTTTTCCACCCATTCGCGTTCCCAATGGAAATAATCGGGCGCTTTCGCTTCCTCTCCGCGAAGCAACGCACGCAAGTAATCGAAGTAAACGAGCCAACGCTCCTTATAATAGGTGTTCATCATGCCGGCCCATTCTTTATAGGCATAGTCATGCAAATTGTCTTCCGATGTCACATGTTCTCCCCAATAGGTAATAAGCATCATCAGGTTGTGGAAGTTGTTCTTTTTCTCTGCGGCCGTATTTCCTGCATCTTTGGCCTGTTGCTGCCAAGTGCTCAGACGGAAAAACGGGTCCTGTGCCAACAACTCATTTTCGGTATCGATCATCATCAGGAATTTGGAAACTTCCTGCTCAAATTTCTCAACTTTCTTCTCTTGATAGGCAGTTATCATATCATAGAACACCGAATCAGCTTCATTGGCAATGACTTGTCTCAGGAAGTGTATCAGATCAATGCGATAGGTACGAACCTCATTAAATTCCGGCATTGCCTTGGCAAAAAGGAACGCTGCTTTCTTGTAAAGATCTCTATCATACTTCTTAGCCAGTCTACCCCAAGAGGAAACCGATTTGAGTTCAAGTGCGGGACGTGCGCACAGGATGTTTTCGGGCGGTCCTTCCTGATAACCGACTTCACTGCTATAAATAGATTTCAACATCATCTTCCAGGCAGTCCGTATTTCATCGGTGATACGTCCGTAACGGGCTGTAACATAAGATTCTATCCATTGGTCTACATCCACCCGGTCTTTGTGCCACACCAGTTCAAGTAACAATTCATACGTAACAGGATTGTTGTTTATACCTTCGGGCAAGATACCTACCCCTTTCATATACTTCGCATATTCGCTATTCGAGGCACGGTAAACTTCATCGGCAAAACGTTGTAATTTTCCGTTGATACCGGGACGTTCGCCGAAGTTTGTAACAGTAGCCCAAATGAAAGGCGTTCCTTCGTAGCCTTTACGGGTTTCCCAATTATTGGTATTCTCCCCGAACAATTCCTGAACCAATACATAGCGTTTATCCAGCTTTTCCAGCAAACCCGGCTTCGGGTTGTCCTGCCAGCCTTGCAACACCCAGATAGATCCGGGAAAATGTTTCTGCATCGTTTTTTGTATAGCTCGTCCTGCATCTCCCAGCGCTACGCCGTCCGTAGCTCCTCCCTCATGAAAAGGGTCGCCGGAGAAGAAACGAATGTCCGAACCGTACAAACGGCGGGTTTCGTCATAAAAGATGGCTGCAACACGATCGAACTCTGGGTCCATAGGATCCAGAATATCCGGGCGAGTGAAAGCACCCCAAGTTCCTTGCGGAATGATATGCGCCTTACTCTTGTTTTTCAGGTTGCTCGGCACCATTCCGTAGAATCCGGGCATTAACGGCTCAATCCCCAATGACTTCATACGCTTCAGCATTTTCTGCACCAGTTTCTTCCGGCTGTCTATCTGTGACTGAGGCATAGGGCCACCCCAACCTTCGATATTTCCCATTAGCCACCAGGCATTATAAGCCGGTCCGGTGATAAAATCGGCAATCTCTTTTTCCGAGTAGTTCATCCGGCGGAGCGTGTTTTGCCATACAGCTTCCGAGCCGTTGGCTACAAGCATCAGGTTCACGCCGTTGAGTGCCATCCAGTCAAGTTCCCATTGCCAGTCGTCCCAGTCATAAAAGCTCATGGTATAATTGAAAGTACAGTAGTTCAGCGCATAGCGATATATAGATGTGGTTTTGACTGTTACAGGTTGTCCGATGACCGGAAGCTCAGTAACGGGGGCGAGCTGGTCACCTAGATGAGACATACTGCGGTGGCAATAATATTTCAGATACCAGTTGACACCGACTGCCGCCGCATTTGCTCCCGTGGCCTGTACCACCAATTTCTTGCCGACAGTCTGCAATATGAAACAATCACCGTCCGAAGACGCAATTTCCTTGAATTGAATATGTTTTCCCAGCCATGGGGCACGGCGGGACACAAGTTCGCGTACGCCATCGAACGTAGCGGCATAGCCAGTGCCTACTACACACAGCAGCACGAAAAGAACAGAAAAGAATTGTTTTAGTATTTTCATGGTTTGTATATTTAAACTAGTGAAAAGGCGGACACTTTATTGATCTGCACCTATGTTAATACGATGATTATCACAACGCTTATCGCCGTCAATGTCGAACATTCCCCGGACATAGCCCTGAAATATGAGTCCTGTCCCTATCGCCGGCGAAGAGGATTTCAAATGTAAGTCAGGTTGTTGTAGCCGGGTACTTTTCAATAGTGGATCTACATCGAACACTGATGTCTTATCACCACTTACAGCCTGCCAGGCGGAAAAGTCGGTGTACTCCTTACCATCCCATATCCATTTATGGTTCTTCTTCGTGGGTGAGAAATAGATATTGCCACCGATATAATTATTCTTTCCCGAAGTCGTGTATTTGCGGATAAAGATATCCCGGTCGGATACGGCATAGATGATATTATTGGCGATTACATTCCCTTCACACAACTCGGAAAGACGGATTTCCCCTTCGCTGCTGTTATCCCGATCATTCACTTTGAGATAATTGTTCGTGCCGTCCAGTTGGCCGCCTTTGAGGTTGTTATTGAACAGAGTGTTGTTCACAACATAACAGTTTTTGGTACTTAGTCCGTCGAAACCGAGATAAGCTCCCATATAGATACCGGTACGGAAGTTGTTGTACACAAAATTATCACGTACGATACAGTCCTTGGTCTGCAACTTGTAACTTTCACTGCAAAGCCCGATACCACGGTCACATTCGAAAACCTCATTCTGCTCTACAATCGTGTTTCCGTTGCCGCACAGGTATATACCGATCGCGCCGCCATTGGATACGGACTGGCTCCAATAGTCCTGCGATTTTTCGTGTGTACAACGGTATACTTTATTGCGACGCACTACCCCGTTGCGTGCATAATTGACCGAAATATCGCCTTTGGGGTTCAGATTATCTCCTCCCGCAATGATGATACCGATATTCTCCACATCGTGTACTTCATTGTCCTGAATGGTGAAGTCGACCACATTGCCTGCCAATGTAAAGGCTTCACTTGTGCCGCTATGAATTTCGAAGATTTCACACTTCTCTATCAGCAGGTTGCGAATTGGCGTGTTGTCATCCGTACCTAAGACCAGAATTGCGTGCGCGCTGCGCCAGTCACCTTTTGCGTCAACTAACGGGCAGTCATTCTTTATATCATATACTTTGCATCCCCGGAATGTTATGTTACCGGACGTTCCGGTTATATAAATTCCTTCCGGATCTGTGTTGTTCTCCGAATCGTGGGCATGGCAGATATGCAAGTTCTCAAATTGCATATAGTCTATATTATTGACCTGTACCAGTGCATTGCCCCATCCTTTGATATACAGGTCGGAACCGTCTATTTTAGCAGTTTCACCGGGATAACTTTTCAACGTTATCATCTTGCCGGGCTTTCCCGAACGTGTCGGAACGACAAACTCTCCGTATGATCCCTCCCGCAAGAAAACGGTATCGCCAGGATTGACACGCTGCAGTGCTGCGGCTATTGTTTTTAAAGGTTTTCTTTTACTTCCATTATTCGCATCATTACCAGTCGGAGCCACATACCAATGGGCAGAAGCAGCTCCGCATGCTAACAAGCTAAATAGAAGAAAGCTTATGAGCGAACAAAAACTTTTTCTCATTTCTATTTGGCTTTAATTGAATATCTTTGAATTTAATCTATAATCTGTTTTATTACTGATCGGCTCCTATGCTGATATTTGTTCCATTGTAACGTGCATTACCATCAATATCATAGCTACCTACGAAATAGGCGGCAATGAAATAACCGGCGTTCTTAGCGGGCGATCCTGATTGTAAGTGCAAATCAGGAGCGGATATGTCAAGGCTCACCAATTTCGGATCGACATTATAAAGCGAGTTCTCATCTCCGCTGGCTTTCTGCCATGAAGAGAAATTCGTATATTCTACACCATCCCAAAACCACTTGTGATTGGCAGAAGTCGGAGAATAATAGAGGTTGTAGCCGATTTTATTCTTGCTACCGGACCGGGTGTATTTACGGACAAAAATATCCCTATCGGTCACAGCATAAATGAGGTTGTTCATTATTGTATTATTAGTACAATTCTCAGCCAGGCGAATCTCACCCTCGCTATCCTTTTCATCATTGATATTTTCCGAATTATTGCTTCCGTTCAACGCACCGCCAACCAGGTTATTGTGATAGAGCGTGTTATTTACAACATAACATCCGGACGTACCTCCTACCGTGTATCCGATATAATCGCCCAGGTAAATTCCCGTACGATAGTTGTTGTAAACAAAATTATTACGCACAATACAATCTTTGGTAGCCAGCACATTACTCTCGCTAACCAAACCGATAGCACGGTCACATTCCCACACGATATTCTGCTCGATAATAGTACTTGCACCTCCGCAAACATAGATTCCAATCGCCCCATAAGCGGCAGGATTATTATAAACACCTTCCCAAAAATCCTTTGAGACCTGATGAGAGCACCGATATACCTTGTTTCGTCTCACCACTCCGTTACGCGCATAATTTACGGATATATTACCACCTGCATTCAAGTTGTCTCCTCCGGCCACAATAATACCGATATTCTCGACATCATGTACTTCGCAATCCTGTATGGTAAAACCGTCAACATTCCCGGCAATAGTCAGCGTTTCACTGGTTCCGGTATGCATATCGTAGATTTCGCATTTTTCAATTGTCAGATTACGTATCGGTGTGCCGTTATCATCTCCTATGACTAGAAACGCATGCGCACTACGCCAGTCACCGTTGTTATGTCCTGCAAGACAAGTACTTTTTATATTATAAACCTTACAGTTACGGAAAGTGATGTCTCTTGACACTCCATTGATATATACCCCTTCCGGGTCGGTATTAACATCCGAATTCGTAGCATTGCAGATATGCAGGTTTTCAAAAGTCATATATTGGACACTTTTCAGTTGCACCAATGCACTGAACCAACCTTTGATCGTCATTCCGGTCCCATCAATCTTAGCAGTTTCGCCCGGATAACTTTTTAATGTTATCAGTTTACCTTTTTCCCCTGAACGAGTAGGAGTGACAAACTCATGGTATGCACCCTCCCGGAGAAAAATCGTATCACCGGGATTGACACGCAACAATGCCTTTGAAATACTTTTCAGAGGACTGTCCAGAGTACCACTGTTTCCATCGTTGCCTGTGGTAGCCACATACCAGCTTACCGGTTCATTGCCGGAAGGGTTATCAGGATTTTCCGGTTCATCCCCTCCATTTCCACCTTGTTCTTTTCCCGGTTCATCCGGTAGTTCCTTATCATCGTTGCCACACGCGCTAAGCCCGATGAACAAGGTAAGAGCCAATAGAATCATTTTCTTTCTCATTTGTACTTCTTTTAAATACCCTATTAAAAACTGAAAAACAGAAGAGGCGGCTTAAAGATGCAGAAGCACTCCTCCCCGCCTCATTCCCCCTTAATTATTCATAAACTATCTTCCTTATCACATTATTTTTCTTATCGTAGACATAAATCACACCATTTTTATCTACGGCAAGGTCCTGAGGTCCTGAGAAAGCGGCAGAGCCGGCATTAGCATCCACATATCCTGCCTGAGTGCCACCTGCAACCAAGCGTACCACTCTGTTTGTCATATCGAGCAGGCGAATACTTTGGTCAAGATTCTCTCCACCGTCCCACGCACCATTACCAGCTACGTAGATATCACCGTTCGAATCAATAGCCAAATCAGACGGGAATGTAAAGAGTGCATCCTCAAAAGATCCATTCAGATAGCCCGATGTTCCTTTACCTATCAAATTCTCTGCTTCCCAAGTACCAGCTTTGAATTTTACAATGCCATTCAGAATCTGGTCGGCTGCATACAAATTACCTTCCTTATCCACAACAATCCCTCTAAAATTACCGGTAGTTATCTGGGTAGATCCCTCTGCCGTCCATTTGTAAATACCACTGCTGGACGATACAAAAATATCTCCATTGCGTTTATCTACGGTCAGGAACCAAGGTTCAAAGTCTGTTTCTCCAAGTGTAGTTGTCACTCCTTCAGGTGTTATTTTCCTGATTTTCCATTCGAACACATCGGTCAGAATTATATTTCCTTCCGCATCGCAATCCATTCCGTAAAGTCCGTTAAAGCGTGCCTGTACTCCTGTTCCGTCAATGCAACCTTTATTTCCGGCCAGTCCTGCCAAAGTCGTGACAGTTCCGTCAGGAGTAATCTTACGGACACAGTAGTTGACGCAGTCGCCTACATACACATTTCCGTCATCATCGTCAGATGTGTATAAGAGACAGCTCCATCCTGATATCCCGGTTCGCCATTGGCACTACCTGCCAACGTAGTGACTACCGCAGAGAATGAATAAGTAAACTTATCGATAGTACGAACGGGTTCCCGGTTGGCAATAGTAATAGTAAGCTCTCCGTCCCCCAATTTAGGAGGGACGATAGCCAGAATGTTGTTCATACTGCAATTAAGCACTTTCAAAGGAATGTTTCCTAAAGTTACCGAGATATCTTCCGGATTCTCAGAAAAATTCTTTCCGGTAATCAGAATTTCCGTTCCGGCACTACCGCTAGTCGGATAAAAACGATTCACAACTACCGGACTACCAGCATCGTGCCCGTCATCGTCTTTACAACTGCTAAATAGATTTACACTGCCTATCAGTAAAATCAAAATTATATATTGAATAGTGTTCAGTTTCATAAGACTTATCATTTTTCTACGGTTGTTATTTTCTTTACACAATTATTCCGCCGGTCTAATACATATACCGTACCGTCCTTATCGACACAGACAGAAGAAGGCGCACCAAAGGCGGCTAGCAGGCTTTCAAGCGCTGAATTGACACCTGCATAAGAAAGCACTTCAAAGCTGCTATCCGTATTTCCGGAAGTTCCGGAACCGGCAAATGTGGTAACCATTCCCGTTTTCTGGTCTATATACCGAATACTTTGGTCGGCACTAACTGTCGAAGCTTCTGCTGTACCATTACCTGCTACCAAGATATTACCGTCTGCCGTAACTGCTATTCCCCACGGAGAAGTAAAGGTCGCTTCATTAACCGGGCCATCAGCATATCCGCTTTTGCCGGTACCAGCTATTACAATAGGTGTATCCCAACGATCCTTGACATATTTAATAATTTGATTGGTTCCGATATTGGTAATATAGAGATCACCCGTACGTTTATCAATATCCATACCTCCACAATTTCCAGCACCCGCACCGGCAATAATCAAGTTGCCCACACTTGCCGGGTCACCTCCATAATCGTTCAAGTCTTTGAGCAAAATATCTCCGTTTGACTTCATACTGTAAAGACGATTGCTTGCTTCATCAATGGCCAAACTAATGGCTGCCTGATAACCCAAATACAATGCTTTTCCATCAGGCTCGAAACATACGGTTGCCCCAGTCCAATCGTCACAAATGTACATATTACCTTTGTTATCAACCTTTAAGTCAGTAGGACGTACCACTGCATTGTACGAACCTGTACCTCCATTATCATACCGCCAATTAATTCCCCAGTCTACATCATCTGCCGTACCTGTACCCGCCATTTCTGTGACAGTGCCGTCAGAAGCGATTTTACGTACGCGCAAATTACCTATATCCGTCAAATAAACATTTCCATTGTCATCGGCTGCGATACCGCCCCGGCGGTATTCCCAATCCGCACACATAATATTAAATTCGGAACTTCCCGGCAGAGTGGTAACTGTACGCTCGAACACGAGTTCTTTATATTCAAAATCTCCCGTAGTAAGAGTTCTTCCGTTAAAACTGATTACAATAGGATATGATCCGAAGTCTGTTTCCGGAATAGTCACCAGGAAATATCCTTCTTCAACTGTACAATCAGCAGCTAGCCCATTGTAGGTAGCGGACGGATTCTTGATTTCCGTCGGTAAGTTCTCTACATAGATACGTACTTTTGTCCCAACCTTTCCATAAGCAGGAGAGTAACCCGTAATGGCTGTTTTCTGGAAAATAAAGTTCACTTCCGACTGAGTTGTCTTCCCATTTGTCTTAATGACAATAGGAGCCGTTCCTATTGCTTCATTATCCGGAACTTCCACCAATAACTGCTCTTCATTGGAACGCAGAATAGATAATTGTACTTCATTAATACTCACACTGATAGAAGTTGCATCCAAAGGAAACTGTTCACCGTTTATCAATAACTGCGTACCTCCTTTTCCTGTATTCGGAGCAAAATCATAGATAGAAAGTTCTCCGGCACGAGGTGACAACGACTTTTCATCATCGTCCGTACAGCCGGTGAAAATGGTTGCTGCCAAAATAACAACCATAGATATATAGTATGAAATTGTTTTCATTATGCTATCTTATTAGTTTTATATTTTTCAGGAAAATTCTACCAACCCGGATTCTGAACCAAGCCACGTCCACGGTCAATCTCTGTCTGAGCGATCGGGTACAAATACATCTTATTATCCCAATATCTGGTCTGCAACAACTTGCGTTCATAGAAACCTTCAAAAGCAAATCCTTGTCCCTGATCGTCAGCAAGTACATTCATACGATAAATCTTGCGATTCTCTTCTTTCTCATAAAGTAACCGGCGCGCAAGCGTCCAGAAACGGTCGCCTTCAAATGCCAGTTCAATCTGACGTTCGCGAAGAATCCATTCACGCATTTTTTCTTTATCACCCAAATCCTGAGGATAGGTAACCGTAATATTCGGAATACCGGCACGTTCACGAATCTCATTAAAATAAGTGATAATCTTGGGATCTTCCGGATTGTATTCGTTCATCGCTTCCATATAGTTCAATAATATTTCGGCATAACGAATATGAATATACGGGCGGTATACTGCCTGATCGTTACGGATACTGGAAGAGGTACTTACTTTCTTGGCTACATTATACCCGGTGAAGTCGGTCATCTGCGTTCCCGCTCCCGATGAACCGGAATAGTAATATTCAGCTCTTCCGAATCCATCTTTATTCTTGTCGGAAGAAAAATAATTGCGGTCGTCAACAGTTATGGCAGAGAGCACCGGACGTCCGTTATAATGTACGGAAGCATAGAAACGAGGTTCACGATCAACGTACATATTCGATTCTCCTTTACGGTATCCCCGGTTAATCTCATTACGGACTTTTCCGTATTCGTCCGGATCATCTTTCTGCGCAAATCCTTCTTCCGAATAATTCTCGTCATCATTGATATCCAGTCCGTCACGAGTCAAAAAAGCATCTACGATATTCTGCGTTGCATTCTGCATGCTATATCCGCCATTTTTCGGGTTACAACGTTTATCATATCCCCACTGCCAGTCTCCAGATTTATGAGTAGCAAATATAACTTCAGCATGATTGCCGGACATGAACAGTTCGCGGAAAGACAGATACGGGTCAAATTCTCTATCACCGCTTTCTGTATTGTGATAAAGATGATAAATGCCTAGATCAATCACATCTTCGGCGGCTTCAGCAGCAATTCGCCACTTTTCCTGATCTTTGGTCTGTGGTGCCAACAATTCTCCGTCCTTATTCTTGAAATCCTTGAAACGGGGATTTCCATTCCAGAGTTCACTGGCTGCCAACAAACGAGCTTGTGAAATCACCGCCAAAGCAGCCCCCCTCGTAGGACGTCCCAGATAAGCTGTTGAGGTCCATACATCCGGCAGTACATTCAATGTTGATTCCATCAAGCCACAGACATACTCCACACATTCGTCAAATGGACGGCGAACATAATTATTGAAATCTTCGTCTTGCTCGGCAGGTTTCTCGAAAATAACAAACGGTCCATACAGACGCAACAGATTCCAATAGAACCAACCACGCAAGAAACGTGATTCCGCCTTATACTGAGTCTTCAAATCAGTACTTAACACACCTTCCGGAACACGGTCGATCTTTTGCTCGAATACAAGCGCTTTCTGAATACCTCGATAAGCAGCACTCCATTTATTATCACCCAATGTATTGGAAGGTCCCCAGTTGCCTTCTACCATATTACGGACATTCGTATTAGAAAAGACACAGGAGGTTTCATCAGCAAAACCGAACACAACCGGATCATCAGTAGACAGCCAAATATATCCGTAAATGTTATATAAATAAGCTTCCGCCTCCACACGGGTTTCCCAAATCATATCCGTAGTTTTCAGGTTCTCCGGTTTCTGGTCCAAATAATCACAAGAAGAGACTCCTATAATGCCGGCGGACAACAGCCCGACAGCCAATATACGGCTAAATATTTTTTTCATTGTTTTCATTGCTTTATTAGATTAAAACGAAACTCTCATTCCCAATGTCACCATACGCGATAACGGATACTTTGCCCCATTAGAACCAAGTTCCGGATCCCATAACTTGAATTTAGAGAATGTCAGCAAGTTTTGTCCGGACAGATAGAAATAAAGGTATTCTATTCCTTTATCCATTAGTTTCTTGTTCTCAAGCGTATATCCGAGCGAGGCTTGTTTCAAACGTAGATAACTGCCATCTTTCAACCAATGCGTACTATTCACATAGTTGTTGTCATTTGTTGTTGCATTAGCTGTCATACGCGGATACCATGCATCTGCACGAGGATTGTCCGCCGTCCAGCGATCTAATGCTTTGGTGATGACATTGCTGGGATTCAGTCCCATGCCGGTGAAAGGTACAATACCGACTCCACTTGCTCCCCAGTCACCGTTGCCGGTATCAATAGAACCACCATTGGCCATAATAGATACATCCGACACTCCCTGGAAGAAGAGAGCCAAGTCAAAGTTATGATAGTTGATATTAAAGCCCATACCGTATGACCAAGAAGGGAACCAGGACTTGCCCAAATAACATTGGTCATTAGCGTCAATCACACCATCATCGTTCAAGTCTTTATACTTGATGTCACCAGGTGCCAGTTCACGCATCTGTCTCGGACTCTTTTTGATTTCTTCCTCACTCTGGAAATAACCTTCGGCTATATATCCATAGAACTCGCCATAACGGGTACCTTCACTCTTTTGATAAGCGTATTGCATAGCCGGTTCGTCACGGAACACAATCTTATTCTTGCTATAAGTCAGATTACCAAATAAACGCAACCCAACTTTGTTACCGATACGGGTCTGGTATTCCAAATTCGCATCTACTCCTTTATTATCCATTTCACCCATATTGGCATAGATAGAGGCGTCAAAGCCTGCCATGCTCGGCAAAGAAGAACGTTGAATCAGAATATCCTTACGTCTTTCCCAATAATAATCCAATGTCAAGTTCAATTTACCCCAAAGCATCATTTCCAAACCAATATTTGTCTTATAAGATTTCTCCCAAGTCAGTTTGTCCGACCCCAGCAGCGTCTCTCTAATACCGTATACGAGATTTCCGTTCGGTCCGAATCCATAGCTGTTTCCGCTTCCGAACTGAGTAAAATAAGCAAAACGGTCTCCTGTACCACCAATGTTATCATTACCTACGATACCATAAGAAGCACGCAATTTCAACAAGTCTACCGTACGAGTCATATTCTTGAAAAACGGTTCGTTTGAAATGACCCAACCCACAGAAGCAGCCGGGAAGAAACCGAAACGATGTCCGGGAGCAAAGTTCTCCGAACCGGTGTAAGAACCGTTCACCTCTGCTAAATAGCGTTCTTTATATCCGTAGCCGAAACGGGCAGCAATCGCCTGATTACGATATGGAATAGAAGCAATGGCACTTCCGGCAGTAGCAATCATACGGTTACGCATATTATAAAGCACCATTCCATTTACGTTATGATGACCGAAAGTGCGATCATATGAGATATTGGCTTCAGTATAAATAACTCTTTCTCCCGTATCGCTATGTTCATAATAAAGTTCATCAGAACCTTCCTTGATCGGTTTACCAAAGACAAGTTCTCCGTTTCCGTCACGCTGGTTGGTATACCATAAGTCTACCCCTCCGGTACGCTTATTATTGAACTCACTATAACTGTCAAAAGAGAAACGAGCATAAGCCGAAAGTCCTTTGGTTATGAAATCTAATTTTTGGTTGACGGTAAATACCGATTGCAAAGCCGGACGGAAAGTATCAGTGTACCCGCTGTTCTGCACTTCGTTCATCGGATTGGAACCAGCATTGGCCGGAGGACCTGCCCAACGCCCGTCCGGATAGCGAACAGGAAAAGCAACCGGTGAAGTTGAGAAAGCTTCATACCATAGTTTGTTAGAAGCGATACCCGGATAACGCGAATCTGTCATAATAGCCGACAGGTTCATCTGTAATAAAGTAGTTTTTGTAATGTTCACGTCTACGTTACTACGGAAATCATAACGCTTATAATTCAGGTTCGGGTCATACCCGTTTTCCTTCTTTACATTATATTGTCCTCCCTGGTTATAGAAAGAAGCGGACAAGTAGTATCGAACCAAGTCGCTACCACCACTAATATTCAGGTTGACATTAGATACAGATGAAACATTCTTATAAATCTTATCGATCCAATCCACATTCGGATATAAGTAAGGATCCAGTCCGCTCTCGGTTTTTAATATCTGTTCACGGGAATATACCTCACTCAATCCCGAATTTCGACGACTTTCATTATATAACATCATATAATCAACACCACTCAACATCTCCGGAACTTTAGTGAAGTTGGTAAAACCCGTTTCTGCCTTTATGGAGATTTTAGGCTTACCTACCGACCCGCGTTTAGTAGTAATAATCATCACACCGTTAGCACCTTTCGCACCATATACAGCAGTAGCAGAAGCATCTTTCAAGAGAGAGATACTAACGATATCTTCCGGGTCAATATTGTTGTAAGCACCTCCATAAGTGGAGTTCACATCGTCACGCTGCACACCGTCTACAATTACCAATGGAGATGTATTTCCCGTGAAAGTACCGATTCCACGAATTGTAAAGGTCGAGTTATCATATCCCGGTTCACCACTGGACTGTACGGAAATAATACCTGCAACCTTACCTTGCAAAGCATTGCTAAGATTGGCAACTGGAGTTTTCAGGCTTCCTATATTCACCGAAGCTACCGATCCGGTCATCGTCACTTTCTTCTGAGCACCGTATGCCACAACCACTACCTCTTCCAGACTGGAAGTAGCTTCTTCCAAAGAGACATTAATAGTAGTCTGATTGCCCACTTTGATATTCCTGGGTTCATATCCCATAAAACGGAATTCCAATTCTGACTGATTATCAGGAACTGTTATCATGTAAAATCCATCAATATCAGTAATTACACCAGTAGTAGCATTTGCCAATTTTACGCTCGCCCCCGGAATCGACTCACCGGTAGTAGTGGTGACATTACCTTTGATGGTACGTGACTTTTTTGTATTGACAGACTGTTCCTCTTTTGCCGGAAACAAAAGAATCTGTTTGCCCTGAATTTTCCAAGAAATTCCTTTTCCCTTAAAAGCCTGTTCTAAAGCAACATTAATTGATTGTTTATTAACGGATACAGTGATTCGCTGATTCGTTTTAAGTTGATTATCTTTGTAAAGAAATGAATAACCACTCTGGGTCTGAACCGCTTCTACAAACTGTTTCAGCGTAACATTTTTCATATTCAGAGTCAACAAATCTGATTGTTGTGCCTGCGCCTGGAGCGATATAAAAAACAGTAGAAATAATATTTGCCAGGTACAAAGTCTTAGCTTCCCCAAAAAGGATAGAGGTAAAATAAAACCTCTCATTCCCTTTGGGATTGAAATATTTTTCATAAATTTGCAATTTAAAATTAATAATTGGTAGAGTTAATTTTAATCTGGATAGGATTGGAAAACGGGAATTTTCCGATCCTTTTTCTTTTTCAAGTTGTGTTCATCATCTTTCTTTTTAGGATTAGCATTTTTTAGTTTATCATAATATTAGGCTGCCTATTTCTTTTTTTATTTCGGAGTCACCAAATAGGTTCCATCCGGTTGCTGTTGATAATGAATGGGAGTAATCAAATCAATCGTCTCAAAAATATTCTCCAGAGATTGGTCTATGTCAAAACGCCCTGAGAATATTTCTGCTTTCAATTCCTCACCTTCAATACGAATCTCCGTATGATAACGTTTACTCAACATAAACATTACATTTTCCATTTTTTGAGATTCAATATTCATATATTTATCTTTCCACGTAGTATAGAGTTGAAGGTCGACATGGCGGACCTCAATACCGGATTGCCGGCTGACACGCCCCATTTCCCCGGGTCGTAAGATTACTCCGTCTTCTGCCTTGTTGCGCTCGTTCAACTTTACCGAACCGGATTCCAAGACTACTTCTGCCATATTATCCTCTTCCGATACTCTTACGTCAAAACGGGTTCCGAGCACCTTTACTTCTACAAGCTCCGTAACGACCTGAAATGTTCTTCCATTGTCTTTTTTCACATCAAAGAAGGCTTCACCGTCCAAGTACACTTCCCGATTACGTGCAGATAACTTATCAGGGTCTTTCAAGCTCGAACCACCCCCCAGCCAAACCTTAGAGTTATCGGGAAGCGTGAACAGCAAGGCTTCTTTTCCTTGGTTCATCACAATCAGCATATCTGGTTTAGCCCAAAGCTGATAACCCAATACACCACCCAACACACATAGGACAGCAATACTGGCTGCCACGGCACAACGACGGATAATCAACTTCAATCGTGGCTTTCTGTTTGCTTTCATACCGAATTCTACCTTGCTCCAAGTACGGTTCATTACTTCTTCCACTTGCCGTGTATCCATATTCACCAATGAGTCATCCACCAGCTGAGAAGCACGCTGCAAAGAAGTATCTTCTTTTAACATCTGCTCCAGTGCCTCTGCTTCCTCTTTACTTAAAGAATGATCAGTTCTTTTAGCAAGCAAGTCCCATATACTACTATTCTCTTTCATCTTTTTACAAATATTATTAAGCGCTTCTATATATAAAGACAGAAATAAAACTCAAAATACGTAGTTGAAATCAAATAAAAAGTTACTTTTGCAAATAAATATTGTTAATAGACGCTTCTACATTATAATTTTTATTGTAAAAACCTTATAATCAAATTCTTGAATATGCCACATAAAGAGGATGACATTAGTTATCTATTAAGTCAAATTAGTGAGGGTAACTCCTCCTGCTTTGAAAAAATGTACAAGCGGTACTTCAAAAAATGCTATTCTATTGCATTATATTTCGTTCAGTCCACTTCTTCGGCCGAAGATGTACTGTCCGACGTCTTTCTCACTCTATGGCATAAACGTGAGAACTTGAAGGATGTGAAAGATTGGGATTCTTACTTATTTATAACAACCAAGAATCATGCTATCACATTTTTGGAGAAAAACCGTCAGGATAACTTAAGTTCTATTGACCAAATCATCATAGAG
>ERZ1504882.161-NODE-161-length-22144-cov-3.167414_pt1 | contig 22144 bp, 8 predicted proteins | sample MGYA00575749_ERZ1504882 | MGnify/ENA primary metagenome ERZ1504882 (study PRJEB39906, sample SAMEA3182074) | gut metagenome | biome: human; feature: gut; material: Stool; isolation source: human stools | place: Canada | collected 2012-02-22 ... | reverse complement strand
TATGAAAGCAAAATACCTCGGACTCGACCTTTCGAGTCCCGTCGTGGTCAGCAGTTCGCCCTATACGGCCACGGTGTCCAACATCGAACAGTGCGTGCGCAACGGTGCGGGCGCCGTGGTCCTCAAGTCGATCTTCGAGGAGCAGATCATCCGCCATGCCGCGGCCCTCGACTATGCGTCGCAGCAGGGCATGGGCGATTCGGGCGAGTACCTCGAACGTTATATCGGCGATGCCTACAAGGGTGAATTCCTCAAACTCGTCGCCGATGCGCGCACGACGGGCGTGCCCGTCATCGCCAGCATCAACTGCATCGCTTCGGCCGAAGCGTGGACCGACTATGCCGTCTCTATGGAGCAGGCCGGCGCCGCGGCGCTGGAGCTGAACATCTTCCTGCAGCCGACCGACCGTCACCGTTCGGCGCAGGAGCTGGAACAGGAGTACGCCGACGTCGTACGCCGCGTGGCCGAGGCCGTGAAGATTCCCGTGTCGGTGAAGCTTCCCATGCGCCTGACCAACGTGCTGGCCATGGCCGATTCGCTGCTGGCGCGCGGCGCCCGCGGCGTGGTGATGTTCAACCGCTTCTTCGAACCCGATATCGACGTGGAGCGCATGACCTTCGTGAACGGCGATCCGTTCAGCGAGCCGGCCGAACTGCGCAACGTCCTGCGCAGCGTGGCGCTCTGCACGACGGCCGTGCCGCAGCTCGACGTCTCCGTATCGACGGGCGTGCACGACGGCGAAGCGGCCGTGAAGGCGCTGTTGTGCGGCGCGAACGCCGTGCAGATCTGCTCGGCGATCCACGAGAAGGGCTGCGGCGTGATCGTGGACATCAACCGCTTCATCGACCTGTGGGCCGAACGCCACGGCTTCGAGTCGCTGGCCGAGTTCCGCGGGAAGATGAATTACGGCAATGCCGAAAGCGACGTCTACCAGCGCGTTCAATACATGAAATATTTCCCGCACGACGCCGAATAGCGGCGCGCGGAACCGATCTGAGGAGGTGCGTCCCGGAGACCGTTGCGGTCTCCGGGACGTCTCTTTTCGGGCCGTTCCCGCCGCCGGGGCATGCGGAGCGGATTTTTTCATTCGTCAGGCAAAAACATCTTTTGCGGGTTACGTATTCGGAGCCGGATATGTGTTCTTAATATAGGCGTCGTTACGGCGGCGCCTCTGAACCGACCGAAACTCAACAAGCCTTAAAATTAAAACGAATGAAAAGAATCTTGACTCTGATGTTCGCCGCTGCGACCGTTTTCGCTTACGGATGCAGCGACAACTTCGACGATTCGGCCCTGTGGAAGGACATCGACGGGATGTACAAGAGCCTCAACGAACTCAAGGCTCAGGTCACGACGATGCAGCAGCAGCTCGACGCGCTGGCCGCAGTCGTCAGCGGCGGTGCCGTCACCTCGATCACGCAGGATGCCGACGGACACTATGTCCTCAGCTACAAGGATGCCGACAACGTGGAGCACACGATCGACATTGCGACCATGGATGACGCCAATACCCAGCCGATCATCGGCATGAAGGCCGACGGCGAAATCTACTATTGGACCGTCACCACGGGCGGCAAGACCTCGTGGCTGCTCGATACCGACGGCGCCAAAATTCCCGTTACGGGCCGTACGCCCGAAATCGGCGTAGACGATCAGGGCTACTGGACGCTCTTCGGCAAGCGGATCACCGATGCGTCGGGCAATCCGGTGAAGGCCGAGGGCAAGAGCGCTTCGGTGATCACCAAGGTCGAAATGAAGGACGACGGCACGGTGGTCTTCACGCTGGGCGACGGCGTGCAGGTCACGGCGCAGGTTCAGAACGGCTTCAACGTGCTGCTGAGTGTCGAACCCCGGACCGTAGTGACCGACGTCGCGCAGCCGCTCGTGATCACCTATACGCTCGTGGGCGAGACCGAAACTTCGGTGCTGACCGTCGAGAAGGCCGAAGGACTCGCGGCCAAACTCGATGAGCAGGCCAAAACCATTACCGTGACCTTCCCCGACGGCTTCGAGGAGGGCCGTTTGGTCGTGATGTTCTACGACGGCGCGGACAACGTGATTATCAAGCCGCTGATCTTTACGACGATGGAAGGCGCGCCGACGGGTATCCGCAACGCCGACGATCTCAAGGCTTTCGCCTCGGCGGTCAATGCCGGCAAGAGTCTGGCCAAATATACGATCGACGGCGAAGTCTGCCTGATGAACGACATCGACATGGCAGGCACGGACTGGAGCGATTATGTGATCGGCGGAGTCGTAACTCCCAGCACCGCCGATGCGAACAAGGCTGTCACCTATGCAATGGGTGAAAATGTCTTCGATAAAGTGTTCAACGGCAAGAATTTCGCGCTGAAGAACGTCGATTGGACCTTTGACCTTGCGGACGGCAACGTCGCCCACGGTCTCTTCTCGGCCCTCGGCGCCGAAGGCGAAATCAAGAACCTCACCATCGAAGGCGTCATCCGTCTGACGGGCGCGGCTCCGCAGGGTGCGGCGATCGGCGCTTTCGCCGGCTATGCCGAAGGCAAAATCACCTCCTGCACCAATAAGGCCGCGATCGCATTCGCGGGCAGCGACGCCGCCAACATCTCGGTATGTCTGGGCGGCATCGCCGGATATGTCCAGAACGCGACGCTGACGCAGTGCGTCAACGACGGCGCGCTGACCTGCGGCACGATCGCCAACACGGGCAACGGCTCCAATTCGGGATTCCATCAGGGCGGCATCGTTGGTTACATGAAGACTTCGTCGCTGACCGAATGCACCAATAACGGCGCTCTGAGCGCTCCGTCGGGACGCAGCGGCGGCATCGTGGCCGTGGCTACCAGCGGTCAAGTGACCGCATGCGTCAACAACGGAAAGGTGCAGGACGACGTGAACGGTATTTTCGGCGCCAATCCGGGCTATAAGCGCATGGGCGGACTCGCCGGCGGCGCTTCGGCCGACGCCGCGTTCACTTCGTGCGTCAACAACGGCGACGTCTTCTCGCAGCTGGGCTGCCGCACGGGCGGCTTCGTCGGCCATAACGAGGCCAAGATCACCAAGTGCGAGAACAAGGGCGTCATCCTTTCGGACCACACGCTGTCGGGGACCAATTACCACGGTTCGGGTTGGGCGGCAGGCTACAACAAGAGCGCCGACCTGATTACCGAATGTGTGGTCGGCGGCCGCGTGGGCGACTATACCGCATACAAGGACAATCCGCAGTCGGCTCCCGAAGCGACCTATGCCATGGCAATCGTACACGGAAAATTCGATCCGACGCTCAACGGCCTGAGCGACCAGTACGAGGAGTTCTATGACTGGGAGGTGAAGGCGGAGACGCAGCTGGCCGAGGGTGTGAAGTTCTACCACTACGCGATGAAGAATTTCGCCCAGAACGTCTATGTCGTCGAGGCCGACCTGACCAATCCCAACGTGGTGTTCGAAACGGTCATGGCCGACGAACTCTGTCTCAACCCCAATGCCAACAACAACTCGAACAACGGCAAGAAACTGCGCGAAACGCTCTCCGAGACCTGTACGCGCCGCCGCGCCGAGGGCCGCAACATCGTTGCGGGCATCAACACGGGCTTCTTCAATTCGCACGACGGTTTCCCGCGCGGATTCCACATCGAATACGGCGAACCGGTCTTCATCAACAACCCGACCGTGCGCCAGTCGCTTTCGAACCACCGTCCCGGCTTCACCTTCTTCGAGGACCGTACCGTCAGCTTCGACAACCGCAGCTTCACGGGCTATCTCAAGGTGAACGATACGGACTACGAATACTACTCGGTGAACGATACGATCGTCCGGCTCAACAACACCGACGGTTACGACGCCAATCTCTATACTTCGCGCTTCCGAAAGGAGCCGCATCCGGGCATCTACAATCCGGTGGGCAGCGATGCGCTCTTCGTCGTGGGCCGCTGCTCGCAGCAGATGACCGTCAACGACGGCTGGTTCGACGCGACGGTCACGGCGATCGTGGACGGCCGCAACGGAGCCTCGGTCGAGGTGCCGTTCGTGAGCGAAAAGACCGACTGGGTGCTTCAGGTGACGGGCGAAAAGGCTGCGGCGCTGGCTGCGGCGCTCAAGGTGGGCGACGCTGTCCGGATCAACGCCAACGTGTCTATCGGCAGCGTCTCCAAACAGATTATCATGCACAACTCCAGCATGTACCGCTTCCTGAACGGCGGCAACTGGAATGCGGTGAACGACGCGACGCTCATGCCGGCCACCTGCATCGGAGCCGATCAGGCCGGCACGACCGTCAAGCTGGTCTGCGTGGACGGCCGCACGAGCATCGACACCGGCATGAACTACTGGCAGCTTTACATGACCATGAAGAAACTGGGGCTTCACAATGCGATCCGTTTCGACGGCGGCGGCTCCACGACGTTGTGGAAATGGGAGAACGGCGCCGGCGCGATCGCCAACAGGCCCTGCGACTCGAAGGGCGAGCGCAGCTGCATGAACTACATGCATGTCAGGATCAAGTAGCAAGGAACCCATAAACGACTAAATGAACAGAACGATGAAAAAGATATTGAATACGATCTTCCTCGCTACATTCCTGTTTGCAGCGGCATGCAGCGACGGATACGACGATACCCGTATCAAGAAGGACCTCGACGACGTGGGACAGATTCTCGATGAACTGGAACAGGCCGTGGACGGACTCCGTACGCAGATGGACGCGCTCACGCAGCTGATAAACAGCTCGTTCGTGTCGCTCATCTCGACCGATGCCGAAGGCAACTACGTCATCACCTACATCGACCGCGGCGGGGAGAGCCGCACGCTCACCCTCGCCACCCAGAAAGAGGTCGTGACCCTGCCGATCATCGGCATCGCCAAGGACGAGGACGGCGTGTGGTACTGGCGCCAGACCTCCGACAACGGCGAGACCTACGAATGGATACTCGTGGACGGCGAGAAGGTTCCCGCAGGCGGTGAGAAGCCCGAAGTGGGCATCGACGCCGAGGGCTTCTGGACGGTGAACGGCAAGCCGATCACCGACGCCAAGGGCGACAAGGTGCTGGCCGACGACGTCAGCAACATCCTCTTCAAAGAGGCTTACGTGGACGAAAAGACTGGCGAAGCCGTGTTCATTCTCGCCGACGGCACCGAACTGCGCCTGCAGATGTTTGAGGCGTTGTCCGTTTCGTTCGACTCGCCGACCTACACGGCCGTTCCGGACTATGCGTCGAAAGTGAAGATCAGATACACCGTCGGCGGTTCGCAGGCGGAAGGCGCGCTGGTGGATATCTTCACCGCCTACAATGTCGACGCCGAGATCGACGAATCCATATCGACGATCACCGTCTCGCTCAAGGAGGGTGCCCAAGAGGGCAATATCCTCGTCATGGCGCACGCCGGGGGCAATACGATTCTCAAACCGCTTTTCTTCACCTACGGCACGGCCGAGATTCAGGATCCGGTTTACAACGGTTCGACGGCCGACATCGTGCTCGAAGGCGACATGACGCAGTTCGAAGTCAAGGTTTCGGCCAGCATCGACTATGAAGTGACGGTCGAGGAGTCAGCCTCCAAGTGGCTCATATACAACTCGACCCGCGCGATGACGACCCTTACGCACGTCTTCACGGCCGATTACTACGAGGATGCGAGCGGCGCGCTCCGCACGGGCGAAATCCGCTTCTCGAATGCGCTTTACGACATCTCGGCGGCAATCGTCGTCAAGCAGTCGCCCAAGATTCCCGAAGGCGGCGGAGGCGGCATCTCGACCGCGGCCGACCTCATGGGCTTCGCCGCGGCGGTCAATGCCGGAGCCAGCACCGCACGCTGGGAGAACGAGGCGGGCGAAGTCGTGCTGCTGAACGATATCGACATGGCGGCCGTCGAGTCGTGGACGCCGATCGGCGGCGTGGATGCCAGCGAGTACAATACGACGACTCCCTACAAGACGGTCAATCCCTTCAAGGGCACCTTCGACGGTCAGGGCTTCGCCGTCAAGAACCTGAACTATACGGCCGACATGTCCACCGGCAAGTGGGGCTACGCGTTCTTCGGCTCGCTCGACGGGGCTACGGTCCGCAACCTGACGCTGGGCGATCCCGACACCGACATCACGTGGACCTTCACGGGCGACGCCCCGAAGGCGACGAGCGTCGCGTCGCTGGCCGTCTATGCGGTCAACTCGACGATCGAATCGTGCACCAACTACTACAACATCGACTTCGCCGGAGACAGCGGTTCCGAGGTGCTCTGCGTGGCTTCGGGTCTGGTCGGCGTGATGAAGAACTCGACCATCGGCGGCCGTGCCAAGTCGCTGGGATGCGCGAATTACGGGTTCGTACGCACGGGCAAGATCACCAACAACGGCAACGGCGGCAACGGCATGCAGACGGCCGGTATCTGCGGCTTCATGGCCAAGGACGAAGGCAACCTGATTCAGTTCTGCGTCAATTACGGACACATCAGCTGCCCGACGGGCCGCACGGGCGGTCTGGTCGCTACGCTGATGAACGGCAACGTGAAGAATTCGGACAACCGCGGTACGGTCGAGGACGACATCGTCGGCAAGTTCGAGGGAGCGGCTGCACAGAATTCCTACAACAGCAAGCGTATGGGCGGCCTGATCGGCGGTACGGACGACCTGAAGAAGGTGCTGACGGCGACCGTGGAGAGCTGTACCAACTACGGCAACGTGTTCACCCATATCGGCTGCCGCACGGGCGGATTCATCGGCCACTCCAACATCCGGATCATCGGCTGCGCGAATCAGGGCGCCATTCTGGGCGACGTCTACAATTCCGACCACGGTCCGGCATGGGCCTGCGGATATTCGGGCCAGTCGAGCGGCGAGTGGGTCAACGTCAGCAGCTGTACGATGGGCGGATACGTGGGCAGCTACACCACCTACAAGGACAATCCGACTTCGGCGCCTGCCGCGACCGTTCACAATGCGTTCTCGTACAAGAACGACGAGTACTACGATCCGACGATAAACAACTAAAAGGCTGTAATCCAGAAAAACGGAACGACAATGAAAAAGATACTGAATATCATCATACTATTTGCGGCCGTGGTCTTCTGCGGTTGCAGCGACTTCGACGATTCGGAGCTGCGCGGCCGGATCAACGGTTACAAAAACCGGATCGAAGCCCTGAAAGCCAAGGCCGAGATGCTCGGCAAGCAGCTCGCGGACCTGAGCTATCTGACCAACGGCAACGTCATCACCACCGTGTCGCAGGACGCCGACGGGAAATACGTCGTCACCTACAAGGACAACAAGGACGTCGAACATACGGTCGTGCTGGCGACGATGGACGACATCGTCGACGTGCCGATCATCGGCGTGAAGCTCGACGAGAACGGCGTCTATTACTGGACCAAGTGCATCGACGGCGAAATCACGTGGCTGACCGACGACGACGGGGAGAAGTTCCCCGTGAGCGGTTACACGCCGACGATTTCGGTCGATGCCGACGGCTGCTGGACCGTGGACGGCGTGCAGATACTCGACGCTTCGGGCAATCCGATCAAGGCCACGACCGACGCCACGTCGGTATTCCGCTCGGCGGAGCTGGACGGAGACGGCACTTTCAGCCTGACGCTCGGCGACGGAAGCACGATCACCCTGCGGGTTTTCAACTCGCTCAACCTCAAGCTGGACGCGATGCCGGTTACCACCGTCGCAGACCCTTCGAAGAGCATTACGGTATCCTACGAGCTTTCGGGCGAGGCTAAGGAGACGGCCATTGTGGCCGTCGCCAAGGCCGAGGGGCTCGACGCCGTGATCGACCGCGACGCGAAGACGGTGACGGTTTCGTTCGACGCTTCGTTCTCGCGCGGTACGGTTATGGTCATGGCCTACGATCTGGCCGACAACGTGATCGTGAAGCCGCTCTTTTACAAGGCCGCGACGCTCGGTACGATCGCCATTTCGACGCCCGACCAGCTGGTCGCTTTCGCCGCGGCGGTCAATGCCGGCGGCGAGGAGGCGGCCGCCAAAGCCGTGCTGACGCAGGATATCGACATGAAGGACGTGGCGTGGACCCCGATCGGAAACGGCGCCTATACGACGGCCAACGCGATGACGGGACCGGCGTTTCAGGGCACCTTCGACGGACAGGGCCATACGGTCAGGAATCTGAAGATCGTCGTTCCGGCCGACGCTGCGGCGGGTTCGGCTTGGGGACTCTTCGGCGTGCTGAAGGGCGCCACGGTCAGGAACCTTACCATCGGCGAAGGCTCGTCGGTCGTTTCGACCGCGGCCGCGATGACGGCCGTGGGAGCCGTGGCCGGATATGCCTATGAAGCCACGATCGAGAATTGCGAGAACCGTGCGGCGATCGACATTCAGGGCGGCGGGGACAACGTACGCGAATCGGCGGGCGGCATCGTCGGCGCGATCTGCGCTAACGAAAATGACAGTCATATCCTCTCCTGCACCAATTACGGCAAGATCACGTCGAAGAACAGCGTGAACACCAAGAACGGAGCCACGGGCTTCTCGATCGGCGGCATCGTCGGTTTCGCCGACGCTTCGACGACCACCGAACGCTACAACAACGTCGTGGGGTGTGTCAACGAAGGAGCGATAGATGCGCAGGCGACCCGTACGGCGGGTGTCGTCGCCACGATGAACAAATACACGAAGCTCGAAAGCTGCGTGAATAATGCGGCGGTGACCTGCAGCGACGTGACGGCTTCGAACAGCCGCGTGGCAGGCATCGTGTCGGCCATGGGCGGCCATACCTACCTCACATCGTGCGTCAATAACGGCACGGTCGCTTTCGCCGTTGCGGGCGATACGACGCACGGCTATGCCGCGGGCATCGCCGGCCAGACCAACGACAACAATACGGCCATCGACGGCTGCGAGAACTACGGCGCCGTACTCTCCGACATCATCAATGCCGCGGCGAACAAGTACATCGGCATCGTCTGCGCCAACACTAACAAGAAGACCATCGCGATCCGCAACTGCAAGATCGGGGGCCGGATAGGTCCCTTCTCGGACGGCCAGCAGGGCGCGACGGAGATTACGGAGCAGAATTTCGAACAGTATATCTACTTCACGCTCACGGGCGGCGGCGTGCCGACGCTGGAGAACAACAGCTTTTCGGGCGGACCCGCCAAGCCGGGCATTGCGACGGTCGAGGACCTGACGGCTTTCCGCGACGCGGTCAATGCGGGCGAAAGTACGGCGCAGTGGGAGGATGCCGGCGGCGTGGTGTCGCTGCTCGGCGATATCGACATGAAGGACGTCGCCGGCTGGACGCCGATCGGCAACGCTTCCTATAAATGGGAAAAGAACCTGCTGACTATTGAGGGCAACGCCTTCAAGGGCACCTTCGACGGGCAGGGATATGCGCTGAAAAACCTGAAACTCGCCTACGGGGGCAGTGCGGCCAATACGGCTTACGGACTGTTCGGCGTGCTGGACGGCGCGACGGTGCGCAACCTGACGGTCGGCGCCGCCTTGGGCGATGCGAGCGTATTGAAAGTCACCGCTTCGGGCGGCACGGCCGAGGTGGGCGTGATCGCCGGCGTATGCCGCGATGCGAATGTCTCCGACTGCGTCAATTATGCGAAGATCGAATACGACGGCACCAGCGCCGCGCGTGTTTCGGCGGCGATGGTGGGCTTCATCTTCAGCGAAACGGAGGGCACGAAGCTCGAACGCCTGCAGAATTACGGCGCGGTGGAGGCCGATACCCACGGCAATTCGACCAACGGAGGCAATACGGCGATCCACATGGCGGGCATCTGCGGCTTTGCGACGGGCAACGCGACCAACAAGATCTGCAACGACATCGCTTACTGCGACAATTACGGCAATATCACCTCTAACTCGGCGCGCTCTTCGGGCATTGTCGCCGCGGCGAATACCTACACGCGGATCAACTCCTGCGTGAATCACGGCAACCAGCTCAATACGTGCGGTGCGACGGGCCGTCTGGGCAACATCACCTGCATCACGGGTACGGGATGCTCGATGACCGACTGCATCAACAACGGCAATCTCGTCTCGACGGGCGGCGCCCGCTGCGGCGGTCTGCTCAGTCTGGCCAACCATGCGACCAACTCGTTCAGCGGCTGCGCCAATTACGGCGAGATCGTCACCGACGACTCCAACCGTGGCGTATTCTTCGGCTACAGCGCCTATGCGACCAACTGGATCAACTGCATCGCGGGCGGCAAGGTCGGGGTTTACAACGGCGGAACCACGGTTTACGATTCGTACGGCGAGAACGAGCAGGTGCGTTATCTGGGCGTGCAGAAGGCCACCGATCCGATCAATGCGGACAACATTACCTACCTGATCGGTTCGAGTTCGGGCGGTTCGGGCGGCGACGACGATGTGGAGCCGACGCTGCGCATCCTCTTCATCGGCAACAGCTTTACCAAGGACGCCGTCGAGCACCTGCCGAAAATGGTCTCGGCCGCCGACATTCCGACGCTGAAGATGGTGCATCTCTATTACGGCGGACGCACGATTCCCGAATATGCCGACGGCTATGCGACCAAGTCCGACTATACCTGCTACAAGTACAATCCCGGCACTTCGCTCTGGCTCTCCTACACCGGATACAACATTCAGCAGATCGTTAAGTCGGATACGTGGGATATCGTCTGCCTGCAGGAACATACGGGCAACAGCTGCGGCTGGATATGGAGCGACACCGAGAAAAACGCCATTCAGGGGCTGATCGCCGACATCAGGGCCGACCAGAGCGGACATACGCCCAAGTTCGTCTATATCATGTCGCAGGCCTATTTCAATATGGACAAGATCGGTACGGCGCAGCGTCCCTACAAGAATTTCACGACGCAGGACGAGATGTTCGACGTGATCGTGGCGCAGGCCCGCAAGGTGCTCGACCAGACCGACGTGGAGCAGATCATTCCCACCGGGACGGTGCTGCAGAACCTGCGCACCTCGCCGCTCAACAACGAGATGGACCTCACGCGCGACGGCTATCACATGGATTACGGCCTGAGCCGCTATGCCGCGGCCTGTGCCGTCTTCGAGTCGATCATCTCGCCTTCGTTCGACGGCAAGAAACTCGATGGCAACAGCTTCCGCTACAACGTGTCGAGTACGGCGGACGGCACTTATACGACGCCCGTGACCGACGACAATCAGCCGGTTGCGCTGCAGGCGGCGCGCTACGCCCTTGCCACGCCCTTTGCCGTGACCGACATGTCGCCCGGCACCCAGACGCCCGGCAACGGGATCGAGGACACCGATTTTGAAAACGATTCGAACAAAGAGTAAAGCAGAAATCCTATGAAACAGATATTTGCATGGTTATTCGCCGCGATTTTCTTCGCGGCAGGGTGCGCGCAGTCTCCCGATCTGGCGGAGCCGGTGCGGGGAGGCGGATATGAGAATGCCGACGGGCTGGTGATCGTGGCCGCCTGTCCGCCCGCGACCCGCACGGACATCGAGGAGGGCAAATCGACTTGGGAGGCGGGCGACCGCATCACGGTCGTTTACGACGGCGCGGCCTATGAATACACGGCCGCGGAAGCGGGACCGACGACCGCTTTCACGAGCGAAGCCGGCATCGCCGACTACGACGCTTCGAAGCCTTTGACGGCCTACTATCCCGCAACGACTGCCGAAGGGGTGGTCGCCGTGGAGGCCGAGCGGACGATTGCGCTCGACGCGGAGTCGCAGAGCAATCCGGCGCGGGCGCCGCTCGTGGGACTGCCCACTTCGGGGAATCTTGCCGAAGGTGCACTGGAGGTGACCTTCCGCAATATCTTCTCGGTCATCGAACTGCGTATCGACGCAGGGGAGCTGGCGAGCGCGGCGCAGTCGCTGACCGTCGAGCCGGCCGACGAGGGGGCTTTCGAAGGGTTTCTGTCGTTCGAAGGGACGGTAGACCCCGAAACGCTGGCGCTGACGCCCGCTGAGAACGGTACGGGCAACAGCTTGATTTTCAACTTCGCCGAGGGCGTGGATCTGACCAAGCCCCAGACGATCAAATTCCCCGTCGGGCGTTTCAAGTCCGAAGCGGGGCTGCGGCTTACGCTCAACACGGCCGACGGGAAGAGCTATTCGAAGAATATCTACAAGACCGGCATCACCTCCTATGCCGAGCAGGGCGGCGTATTCCGCGCCAAGCATATGGCCAAGGCGCTTTACGCCTTCGCGCCGCAGGGCGGCATCAGCACGGCCGACGACCTGATCGAGTTCGCGGCGGCCGTGAATGCGGGCGAGACGCTCGCTCCGTGGCAGGACGACAAGGGCGTCGTGGTGCTGCTGGACGACATCGATCTGGCCGAGGTGACGGAGTGGACGCCGATCGGCGCAGCTACGTCCAAGCTGGCGAGCAATGCGCTTTCGATCACTTCGGGAAGACCTTTTACGGGTTATTTCGACGGACAGGGCCATACGATCCGCAACCTGAAGATGGTCTGCAAGGCCGCGCAGGCGACCTCGGCATGGGGATTCTTCGGGGCCGTGGCCAACGGGGCCGTGGTGGAGAACCTGATTTTCGATGCGAGCTGCTCGCTCGAAGACAAGGCGACGGCGGGCACCGACTGCGGTGTGGTGGCCGGACTGGTTTACGAAGCAACCGTGCGCAACGTAGTCAATAAAGCCCCGATCTCTTTCGATGGGGCGGCTCCCGACAATATCCGCATGACCATCGGCATGGTGGGACTCGCCTTCGCCGACAAAAACGGGGCGCGGCTCGAGAAACTGGTCAACCACGGCGCTCTGACGGCCACGTCGGGCGGCAACACCAAGAACGGTGCGACGGGCATTCACGTGGGCGGTATCGTCGGCTTCAGCTCGAACAAGAGCAACACGATGGCCGTGGTGACGATCGCCGAGTGCGCCAATTACGGAGACCTCGACACGCAGGTAGCCCGCGCTTCGGGTATCGTGGCCGCTGCGAACCGCTACACCGAGATCGAGAACTGCGTGAACGAAGGCGACAACGTCAATGCCTTTGCCACGGTAAATAGCGCCCGCATCGGCAACATTACCTGCATTACGGCAGTCGGGAGCAAGATCACCAATACCGTCAATCGCGGCAATGTGATCTGCAAGACGAGCGGCGCGGCGGGCGGCATCATCTGTCTGGTCAATGACGACGGCAACGCATTCGTCGGCTGCGAAAATTACGGGCTGGTGATTACCGACCGCGCCAGTTACAAGGGCACGCTCTTCGGGCAGTGCAATAAGGCGGCCAGATTCAGCGATTGCATCGCGCAGGGCGATCTGGGCGCTTACGAGGACGGCTCCTATGCGCTGGTCGGCGTGAACTACACGAATTACATGTCCTACATCGGCGACCACAATGCGACGGCCGTGCATGTGAACAGCCAGAACATCCTCTATTATCCCAACGGTTCGCAGGTGCCCGCCGAACCGGAATTCGGCGTGAACCTTTCGTCGGTCGAGCTGAATGCGCAGGGCAGCAATGCCGCCGTCGTACAGCTTTCGTCGGTCGATTACGACTGGACGGTGAGCGCCGACGGGGATTGGGCGCATATTACGGACCTCTCGGACGTACCCGTCGTTTCGGGCGTCAAGGACCCCGGCGTGCAGTATATCAAGATCGGGGCCGATGCCAATACGAAGACCTCGCCGCGGTCGGCGGTCGTCACGTTCGCTTCGACCGACGGCTCGAAAAGCGCGACGGTGAGGGTCGATCAGCAGGCGCGGGGCGAAGCGTTCCCCAGCAAGTGGGTGTTCCAAGCTTCGACGCGTCGTGGACCGACGACAACGTCATTCCTGCGACATCGGGCGCGGCGGGCTTCATTTCGGTCGTGCGCGGCGATGCGAATGCTTCGGCCGCTTTCAAGCGGAGCGTCGTTACGAACCGTCCTGCGGTTTCGACGATGGTCGAAGGCGACTACTGGCTCTATACCTTCCCGGTGGAGAATCTCGCCGCCGGATCGGTCGTCGATTTCAACGCCACGATGGCGGGCGAAGCCAATTCGCCCAAATACTTCATCGTCGAATACCTCGACGGCGGAGTCTGGAAGAGCGTCGAGGCCGATCTGCTCACGGCTCCGGAAAACCCGGCTGTCCGCTATACCTACAAGTGTTCGGGCACTGCCACCGGGTCCTCGTATCAGCACGCGACCGTCATGCAGACGATGCGCTTCGAAAACGCCGTGACCGACGGCGAAGTGAAAATCCGCTGCCGCGCCGTGGGACCCTATACCTGCGCGGGCGGTACGCAGAACATCACGGCGACCAACGCCGCCAGCTCCATTCCTCCCTACGGATTTACGGGCAGCTACGTGCAGAACTTCGGCACGGCGACGCCCCGTGACACCAAGAAAGTGCTGTGTTTGGGCAACTCGTTCTCCTACTACAGCAACCCTGCGTGGATGCTCAAGGAGATCGCATGGCGCGAAGGGCATGCTCTCAACATCAAGGCTCACTTCAAAGGGTCGCAGACGCTGACCCAGCATCTGTCGCTGGGGTTCTCGACCGACGTCATCGAACAGGGCGGTTACGATTTCGCTTTCCTGCAGGACCAGAGCCAGAATCCCGCCAACTATGGCCGCGACGCCACGGCGTCGATCCTCACGGGCCTTACGACCTTGGCCGACAAGGTGCGCGCCGCGTCGCCTTCGTGCAAGGTGATTCTGGAGGAGACGTGGACCTTCTCGTCGGCGTCCTACGGCGGATTTACCGATTTCCCGACCTTCGAGACCTATAACGACGCCGGAGCCAAAGCCATGGCAAAGGCCGCCGGGACTTGGGTGTCGCCGATCGGCCCTGCCTTCAGGCAGGTGCGCGAGGGCGGTTCGGGCATCAACCTCTACTACTCGGACAGCAAGCATCAGTCGGAGTACGGCGCATACCTGAAGGCCTGCGTCAATTATCTGGTGCTTTTCGGCGAGCGGTTCGGCGCAGATCCGGCCGACTGCGGATTGAATCCCGACAAGGCGGCCTACCTGCGTTCGGTGGCCGAGCAGATCGTGCTGGGTAATGAAGAAGACTATTTCATCGAACGATAAACCAAATTGCATAAACTTTTATGAAGAGACTTGTCAGCTGTATTCTGGCCATCCCCGCATTGTTGTGGGGATGCGCCGGACCTAAAACCGCCGCTCCGGAATACCCGACGCATGCGGCGAAAATCGTGGCCGAGATTCACGATCCCGCGTCGAAATACATCGTGGTGGCTTCGCACCGCGGAGACTGGCGCAACTATCCGGAGAATTCGATTCCCGCCATCGAGTCGGTGATCCGCATGGGCGTCGATATCATGGAGCTGGACCTCAAACTGACGAAGGACAGCGTGTTGGTGCTCTGCCACGACCATACCATCGACCGGACCACTACCGGGCGGGGACGTGTGTGCGACATCACCTATGATTCGATTCAGCGCTGCTTCCTGCGTACGGCGCACGGCGTGCGTATGCCCCAGAAGATGCCGACCCTGCGCGAAGCGCTGGAGGTCTGCAAGGACCGTATCGTGGTGAATATCGACCAAGGATATGAGTTTTACGACATGGCGCTGAAGATCAGCGAGGAGCTCGGCGTGACGGAGCAGATGCTCATCAAGGGCAAGCGTCCGGCGGAGGCCGTCGCCGCCAAATTCGGCGAATACGAGCACAACATGATGTATATGCCGATCATCGACATTCTCAAACCGCAGGGACAGGAGCTTTTCGGCGAATACATGTCGAAGGGTATCGTGCCGCTGGCCTACGAGGTTTGCTGGAACGAGTACACGCCCGAAGTGAAGGATTGCATGGAAAAGGTGGTGGAGAGCGGATCGAAACTTTGGGTCAATTCGTTGTGGGAGTCGCTCTGCGGCGGCCTGTGCGACGATGTGGCGTGGGAGAGCGGCGATCCCGGCTCGGTTTACGGCAAGCTGCTCGACATGGGCGCGACGATGATTCAGACCGACCGTCCGGAACTGCTGATCTCCTACCTGCGTTCGCAGGGGCGGCACGACTGACCGCCGCATCGGCGGAGGGGTCTCGGAAGAGGGATCGCCCCGTTATGAAAAGAGCCGTCACTCACTGCGAGTGACGGCTCTTTTATTCGCTGCTCCGGCCGCGTCAGTCGAAAAGCTCGTTCAGGACGGCCGCCAGCCGGTAACCGGCATTGCGGATCTGGTGCTCGACCAGCGGCAGGGCCTTGTTCAGGAAGTCCTGTCCCAGCCGCTCGTCGGGCTTGGCCCACTCGAACTGCACTTCGCAGGTCACGGCGCTGTCGTGCAGCCAGTCGCGCGGCGTACCGGCCTGCACGGCGGCCTTCTCCCGTTTCGATGCGCGGTCCAGCTCGTCGGCCCACTCGGTGACGGACCAGATACGGGTCGTGGTGATGATCTCGTTGTCCCAGACATGGTGGACGTAATACTTGTGGGGCTTGTGGTACTTGTCTTCGAACAGCACGTCGTATTTCGTGTTGTGGGTCGTGTATTTGATATGCGCCGGGCAGTGCATGTCGCCGACCAGATGGATGACGTATTTCAGATTGACCGCTACGGCCGAGTCGGTCAGGCTGCGGTAATCCCTGAGGTTGCGGATCGCCAGCTCAAGCCCGTAAACGGCGTTGCCCTTTCCCGGCTTGAGCAGTTCGTCGCCGTAGCGCAGGTCCGCGTCCACGGGCGCCGTGTGCCAGTCGTTGGTGAAGGCGTATTCGGGCGTCTGGCGGTATTCGTCCATCCATTTGGCGTAGTAGACGACGGAGTGCCCGCCGAGATACTTCTCGATCCGTTTCTTGGCCCGTTTGGTGAGGTTGCGTTCGGCGATCTTGGCGATCGTTTCGTGGCCTTCGCGGCCCCACGCCCGCGCAGGTTCGGAAGCGGAGAGGGAGAGAGCTGCCGCAAAGAGCAGCAAAAGCAGTTTTTTCATGGTCTCGATGGTTTTGGTCAGTCTGTTTTTTCGAAGAAGAGGTATCCCGGTCACCGGAATACCTCTTCTTTGTGTCGCGGAGCAAAGGGGCGTCAGAAGCTCAGTCCGTCTTCGTAACCCGGATTCTGGCTCAGTGCGCCGCCCGTGGCCACGCGCTGGTCGGTCGGAATCGGCCACAGATAGTCGCGGCCCTCCTCCCATTTGTAGGTGCGGCCCCGGAAGCAGACGATATAGCCGCTCGTGCCTTCGGTCAGCTGGGCGTCCTTGCCTTCGCCGATTTCGAGCATCGCGTCGCAGGTCGTGGCGGGCTTGGTGCCGCTCCAGAGGCAGAGGTCCATCTTGCCGTCGCCGTTCATGTCGTATTCGCCCAGCGAGGGGAAGTAGCAGCCGAGGAAGCCGTCGAGTCCGTTCGACGAGGGAACCAGCTGGGCGCCCTCCTTCCAGCGGAGCATATCCCACTGGCGCAGGCCTTCGCAGGGAAGTTCGACGGTGCGTTCGCGGCGGATTTCGAGGATCACGCCTTTGTTCGCTCCGGAATTGACGTTAGGGTAGTAGCTGGCCATCAGGGGATCGGGATTGTTGTTGGCGGCCGCCATGTCGAGGGCCGGCATGCCCACGCGGTCGCGGACGACGTCCACGGTCAGGGCGATGTCTTCCGGGGTCAGCGTGCCCAGCTCGGCCTTGGCCTCGGCGTAGGTGAGCAGGATTTCCGGATAGCGGAATACCGGCCAGTCGGTGGTCGAGGTGGTGGCGCCGTTATGCGTGTCGTCGCTCACGAACTTGATGAAGCGGTAACCCGTCATGTCGTAGCTCTTGCAGTCCTCGATCACCTCGTCGATGCCGTTCAGATCGACATATCCCGGAGCCATGAGCGTCTGCGCCATGCGCGGGTCGCGGTTCTGGAACTGCTGGTTGTAGGTCATGGTCTCGTATCCGGGCTGGTCCTGAATCTTCGAGCCGTCGGCCATCAGGTAGTGGTTCACCAGCCGCTGGGTGGCGCTGTGGCGCATGTTGCGGAACGTGAACTGGATGCCGTGGCGCACGAGGATGTCGGCGTTGAAGCGCATCGAGAGGATCGTCTCCTTGGCGTCGCCGTCTTCGAGGATGAAATATTCGCGGTAGGGGGCGTCGAGTTTGAGCGTATTGCCTTTGTAGAGCGAATATTTGTTCTGCTCCATGATGGCCCATGCGGCGTCGGCGGCCAGTTGGAGGAAATAGTCGGCCGAGATGGTCACCCCGTCGATCGTCTCGTCGGCGATGCCGTGGTATTTGCGGAAGGTGCCTTCGTAGAGCGCGGCGCGGGCCTTCATGGCGCGGGCGGCGTTTTTGCTCAGGCGGTAGAGCGCGTCGCTCGGCCAGTTGTCGGGCAGGTCCGTGATGGCGCGGTCGAGGTCCTCCATGACCTTCTTCATCACGAATCCGCGGCTGTCGCGCGGCCGTTTGAGCGAAGCCCAGTCGTTCGACGGAATTACGAAGTCGTAATAGGGGATGTCGCCGTATTTGCGCACCTTTTCGAAGTAGAACAGCGCGCGGAAGAAATAGGCCACGCCGTCGTAGCGCTGGCGGACAGTCTCGTCAGAGCAGTTGCCCGAACGTTCGAGGTAGTAGTTGATGTAACGCAGGTAGGCCCATGCGCTTGTGCCCCAGTTTTCGGTGGCCGGGGAGCGCGTGCCCTGCTGTACGGAGCTGAGGTTCTTGGCGATCTGGATGTCGGAGACCTGAATGGCATCGGTGTCGGGACCTGCGAAGAGACTGTAGAAGCGGTTGGTCCAAAGCTCCAGCTCCGCTTCGCTCGAAAAGAACGTATTGGGCGAAAGGTTCGTTTCCGGCTCCTTGGTCAGGAAGTCGTCGCAGCCCGACAGCGCCAGACTCATCGAAACGAATATCAATATTTTGCTGATAGTTTTCATGGTTGATCGAAATAATGCTTTCCGGTTAGTTTAGAAGGTGATGTCCACGCCTACGGAGAAGGTCCGCGAATAGGGATACAGACAGTCGTTGGTGGCGCTGGTCGTGGCTACTTCGGGATCGACCGTCTTGCTGTAGCGCTTCAGGGGCGACCAGTAGGCGAGGTTCTCGCCCGATACATATACGCGGACCTTTTCGAGGATGCGCTTGTTGATCGGGATGGTGTAACCCAGCGTGATGTTCTTCAGGCGGATGTACGAGGCGTCCTGCAGGTAGCGGTCGGTTTTGACGTTCATCGAACCTGCGCTCGAAGTCTGGTAGCTGCGCCGGCGGGGGAAGTAGGTGTTGCGGTTGTCCTCGCTCCACGCCAGCCGTTCGAAGTCCTTGGCGATGAACGTGGTGGTCGGGAAGCTGTAGGGTCCCCAGAAGTAGTAGCAGTTGGCGCTGGGCATCCAGTCGATCTTGCCGACGCCTTGGAAGAAGACCGCGAAGTCGAAGCCGTTCCAGTTCAGGTCGCCGCGGATCGAGTAGGTGTAACGCGGCAGGCTGTTGCCGATGACGCGCATGTCGCCCGGATTCTTGACCGTACCGTCGCCGTTGTTGATGATGTTGTTGCCGTCGAGGTCGCGGAAACGGACGTCGCCCGCCATGAGGTGCGCCGCCGAAGCGTCGGAGCTGGTGTAGACGCGGTTGTTGACCGCCTTGTCGTTGATCTGCGCCTGATAGCGTGCCGCCTCCTCGTCGGTCTTGAACAGGCCGTCGGTGCGGTAGCCCCAGAGTTCGCCGAGCGTCTCGCCCACGTAATGGTCGGTGAGCAGCATGTCGTCGTTCTTATACTTGGTGATCTTGGACTTGTAGTCGCCCAGCGATGCCGAAATGCCGTAGGAGAAGGGTTTGCCGGCCACCATGTGGCGGTCGCGCCAGCTGACGGTGATTTCGTAGCCCTTGGTGCGCAGGTCGGCGCAGTTCTCCTTGGGCGAGGGCGCTCCGAAGACGTCGGGCAGCGTGAGCGACGTGGTGAGCATGTCCTTCGTGTCGCGGATGTAGAGGTCGGCCGTGACGTTGAGGCGGTTTTTGAGGAAGCCCAGATCGAAACCGAGGTTGTAGGTTACGACCGTCTCCCACGTAAGTCCGTCGCTGATGGGGTTCGACGCCGAGGCGTAATTGGCCTTTTCTGTGCCGTTGAAGGTGTAGCCCAGCTGGCCGGTCGAGATCGTTTCGATGTAGTAGTAGTTCGACACCTGCTGGTTGCCGAGCGAGCCGTACGAGAAGCGCACCTTGGCGTTGTCCCACCAGTTGCGCATCGGCTCCCAGAATTTCTCCTCCGAGATGCGCCATCCGGCCGATGCCGAGGGGAAGAAGCCCCAGCGGTCGTTGGCGGCGAAGCGCGACGAACCGTCGTAGCGTGCCGATACTTCGAAAAGGTACTTGCCGGCGTAGTCGTAGTTCGCACGGGCGAAATAACCCAGCGTCCGGTAGGCCGTATTCGACTCGACGCAGCGTTCGATCTCGCCCTGCGCCATGTTGATGAAGCTCAGCTTCTCGCTCAGCGACCCTTTCTGGCGGACGCTCAGTTTCGACGAGCGGAAGTCCTCGAAGTTGCCGCCGGCTACGGCCGAGAAGTTGTGCTTGCCCCACGAGTGGCCGTAATCGAGGTAGGCGTTGACCACATGGCCGTTATAGTAGTAGCGGTCCTCCTGATAGAAGTCGTAGATCGAACCGTTGGTGAAATCGACCACGGCGGTCTGCGTCGCGTTCCATGTGTTGGCCGTCGGATAGGAGCGGTAGGCTCCGAGGTTGTCGCGGCGGCGGTAGGTGTAGTCGGCGTTGAGTTTCAGATCCTTGTTGCGTGTGAGGTCGAACGTCACCCGGTTGGTGATGATGTAGTAGTTGTTCTTGCGCGAGTTCTTGTTGCGTCCGTCGGCGAATACGCCGCCGCGTCCGCTGGCGATCGGCGAGTTGGCGAACTGGATGCCGTTGGAATAAACGAACGTGGTGCCGTCGGGGTTGACCGGAACGAACGTCGGGCTGATGTTGTTGGCCACGTTGAAGAGGATGCCGTTGGAGTTGAGCTCTTCGGAACCGTCCTGCTCCCAGTAACCGCCGTATTTGTAGTCGGTCACCTCCATGCTGATGTTGTTCGAGTAGTGCATCCACGGCGTTACTTCGGCGGCGATCTTCGTGCGGAACGAGTAGCCGTTGTAGATATCCTCGGCGCCATGGTTGAACAGGCCTTCACGGTAGAGGTAGCGGCCGCTGACGTAGTAGTTGATCTTGTCGTTGCCGCCGGTGAGCGAAATGTTGTGCTCGGTTTCGGGACGGCTGCGCTTGAACATGTAGTCGTACCAGTCGAAGTTGCCCAGATAGCGGTATTTGCCGTTGCTGTCGGTGATGACCCACGGGCGGTCGGGATGCTCGGTCTTGTCGTTGCGGCGGTCGTAGAGCATCTGCATCTCCTCGTCCGTATAGTTCCAGCCCACATAGCCTTTCGACGGGTAGCAGAATTCGTTGGTGAGTTTCACGTAGTCGTATCCCGACGTGATGAAGTCGGTCGAGGTGGTGTTCCACGACACGCCGTAGCGGCCGTTGTAGTTGACTTTCAGCGTGCCGGCCTTACCGCTCTTGGTGGTGATGAGCACCACGCCGGCCGAAGCCTTGGCGCCGTAGATCGAGCAGGCCGAAGCGTCCTTGAGCACCGATACCGATTCGATGTCGTTGGGGTTGACCTGCGCCAGCGACGCTTCGATGCCGTCGACGAGCACCAGCGGGCTGCCGCTGTTGAGCGATACCGCGCCGCGGATCTTGACGTCGTAGTTCTTGCCTTCGATCGAGCCGCTGCCGAGCGTCAGCAGCAGCGACGGATCGGCGCCCTGCAGGGCGGCGGCCGTATTGGTCACGGGACGGTTGTTGAGGTCCTTGCCGCTGATGGTGCCCACGGCGCCCGTGACGTTCACGCGCTTCTGCTGGCCGTAGCCGACCACGACCACCTCGTCGATGGCTGCCGAGCTCTCCACGAGGGTAATGTCGATGGCGGCGTAGGAGTTGACGTCGACCGTCCGGGGCTGGTAGCCGATGAACGAGATGACGAGCTTCGCCGGAAGCTTGACGTTCTCCAGCGAGAAGTCGCCGTTGCTCATCGTGGTGGTGCCGTTGTTGGTGCCGTCCACGATGATCGTGGCACCCGGAACGGGCAGCCCCAGATTGTCTTTCACCACGCCTTTGAGCTGGTTCTTATCCGCGGCGAGACTCTTCGGGGCGGCCTTGGTTACGGAGATGCTTTTGCCCGTAATCGTGTAGGAGATGTCCTGATCGGCGAAGATCTGGGCCAGAACCTCGTCGATCGACGCGTTCTGCGCCGAGATGCTGACGCGGCGCTGCATGTCGACGCCGGCCGATTTGATGGCCACGGAGTAGTTCTCCCGCTGATTGAGGG
>ERZ1504882.2-NODE-2-length-246563-cov-64.177211_pt1 | contig 246563 bp, 191 predicted proteins | sample MGYA00575749_ERZ1504882 | MGnify/ENA primary metagenome ERZ1504882 (study PRJEB39906, sample SAMEA3182074) | gut metagenome | biome: human; feature: gut; material: Stool; isolation source: human stools | place: Canada | collected 2012-02-22 ... | reverse complement strand
GGGGTTTGCGTGATGGGACACTTCTAAACAAGAAAAAAACTCCAAACAAGAAAAACTCCAAACAAGAAAAACTCCAAACAAGAAAAACTCCAAACAAGAAAAAACACCTCCAAACAAGAAAAAAACACCAACAAACAAGAAAAACACCTTTCGAGCAAGGGATATCTTCCGATCAAATGTAAAAGTTTACAAGTGGTAGGAGTTTCCGGTCAAGGCAAGGCGGTTGCGAGCGATGGCGGGTAGATATTGTTTATTGGTATGGGGGTGATGCGGAGGAAACCAAGGGAAACGGGAGGCGGCGATGGCGTGGGGTAGGTCCCGCTGGTCGTCCGTCCCTGTTCCCCTTTGGCGTTAGTGTAATATTAAAAATCTGATAGTGATATGACGAAAGAAGAAGCAAGAAACGTATTTGGCGGTAGTATAGTAAATAATCTGCTGTCGCTAGGGGCTGAGCCTACCAACGTGGTAAGGCAAGACGGGTTGATAGAATGGAAAAGTGATGGATATATAGAGGTAGGAGGCGTACAGGTATGGGCTTACTATTACTTTGAGGATGGAGAGGACGTTGATAGATGTGATTGGGCGGATCATATGGAGATAGAGGTAGAGGAATGTTGGATTTAAAACCGATTGATGGTAGTGGAATAACACCAAGTGGAACGGGCGGCTGTGTCACGGCGTGGCAGGCTACGGGTGTCTACCGCCGTTCTTTTTGGAGTGGTAATATAAAATACTAATAGTATGGACGAGATTACGAAATTACAAGATGAAGCGCTGCTTTATCTGCGTGATAATATCACAAAGGATGAGGCGTATTATGTCCTTACGACTGACAAGGATATGATAGAGATTCTTATAGCTGATAAGAAGGACGGAAGCAAACGTATCAAGATTCTTGATATGGAATATACTATCGAGAAGGATGATATGTTATTGTTATTCGATACAGATGGGATAATAGACGAATGTCTTTTGGTTGCCAGCTACATAGGGGTAAATATGTATTTTCGCAGGCAAGATGTCAACGCTATTTTGAATAACATCAATAGAGAGAAAGTTATGAAATATCCTTACATAGCTATTCAGTTAGATAATATACAGACTATCGAAAAGCGTAGGGTTATTTTTGAGATCACCGGACATAGGATAGATGATAACAAAGAGAAAATAGATTTTATGTTTGTTTATTTTATGGCTAGAATATTATGAGAGCGAGGAGGACTGTGAAGGAAAGAGATATTGTGAAGATATTGGTATTCGGGTATGATAGGATGCTTATAAAATCCATTAAGGATTCCGGATTCAGAAGTATGTCGGATGTAATATCGTACGCCAATAATATGGTCGGGGATAAGCCCATTGATCATATTAGGGTATCAAATAAGGCTCGTGGATGGTGTGGGTCATATACTAATTATGGTAAAAGAATAGATTAGTTTGATAGGAGGATATGATATGAGAAGGATTATAAAAGAGAAAGACGATATCAAGGTATCTATATTTAGTGGGGATAGATTGGCTCGTGTTTTCATTGATTCTGGGTATAGGAATATAGCTATGGTGATAGCCGATTGCAATAGAATAGCTAATGGTTGTTATCATATACATCATATTGAGGTGGTAAATATGGATAGGGAATGGTATGGCACATATACCGCTGATGGAAAGAAAATTAATTAATATAAATAACATCATGAATAATATCATAGAGAACAATGATGGGGTAAAAAGAAAGGTAAGGGTATATGATTTCGGCGAGAAGGTCGCTGATAGATATACTATTGTATGCGTAAGTGACAGGAATAAAGATTCAAGAGGAATCTTATTTTATCCGATGTTCACTTGTAACGAAAACCCGTCGCATCCGCAAGGAATAGGGATGTATGTAGGGGACTATTATCCTCATAAGGGAGGTATGTACAACTTAGGGAGAAGGGTGAAGGATATAATGTCTTTGCCTAAAGAAGTGATTAGATACATAAAATGGGTAACAACAACATGAATGAAATAGTTTACAACAATTACGATTTGGTTGCTTTCGAGCAGAATGGAGAAGTGGTAGTAGCCGTAACATTCTACAGGTATTACAAGAAGAAAGCTAAGGGCGAGGTTAATTATAGATGGAGAACCAGATGCCCGGAGCTGGTGGATAAGATCGTAAAACACCGTACCAAGGTATTTACCGGTCAACTTATCCAGTTAGCGAAAGCGTATGGGGAGAAAAAGGTTATAAAATATCAAAAGGAGGAGGAAGGAGTATGTCAAAATACGATAGAGACGCTATAGAGATATATATACTGGATCATATAGATACAGATAATTATGGTAAGCAGTTTAAATACGATAGGGAATATATGTCTTTTATGCTTAGTGTGTTCAAGAATGAGTATAAAGAACATATCAAAAGGGATGGAATTAAGAAGGCTTTTGAGGATTACATAATGAGCGTTCCGTCTATATTCAGGATTCATATAGCGGATTGTGATATTAGATATTTATTACGTTCATGGGGAGTGGAGTTTGATGAGGATGATGATGAGATATACATCTTATACAAGAAGATCATAAGAGAGGTCTTTTTTAAGATGTGTGAGGATATGAAAGTTTGTTAATGTTGAACCAAAACCTTGGCGGGGCGGAAGGATATATCATGATCGTACGTGTGCGGATATGATCCGGGGTCGGTTCCCGGCGCCTTGACACAACTTAATTAAATAGTATATGGACAATATTTTAAAAAGAGCGGCAGCGGAACTGAAAGAAGCCGGTTGCAGGGTTTTCGCGTGGCAGGATGATGCTTATAATAGAAGTTGGAGTAAGGGTGATTATACAACGTTGTATTACGCCTTCCCTGATTCGCCTAACATCGGGCGTCTGAGTCATGGGGAATATGGGATGAGCGTAGCATATAGTAGGGTTTATATACCGAGCCGTGGGAGTGGATCGGGGTGTTGTATAAAGGAGGAGGTTACGTTCGACCTTGCGACGGCGTTAGATGCGTTGAACGGGCCGTTACCTAGGTGGTGTAAGGCCTATGGGGTTTATCCAAAGCAGTACGATAATATTGATAAATGGTATAATAGCGATAATCATAACAAAAAATTATTTAAGGAGATTTGATATGGAGGTAAAAGATTGGGAGAATCTGGTTTTGAATACAGAGGTAGGATCACATTGTTTTGTTACGCTGATTGATGATAAGGACATCAGTAGAGGTTATGCGCAGATCAGACGTGCGGAGCATTTCGGGTATAACATCTGTTTTACAAGGTTATATGGGAATAAGTTTTACTTCGAAAAGATAGAGGAAGGTCGTACGCAACAATACATCAATAGGAGGAAATAATATCACTATCAGATGACAAGGAGACAGTTTAACCGGTTGATAAATGAGCTGAACGGCAAAAGCCCGTTTATCGTATTACATAGGGATGCTGTTGCGCCTAAATACGTAGGCGTGGAGGTCTCGAAAGAAGACGTGGTATACAACTACTCGATTATAAGCATAAATGACGAATATAAGTCTAAAAAGGCTCTTATTTCGAAGATATTGACCATAGCTGATGGTCTTAATGACGATAGTGGCTTGAAAAAGGGATAATTGAGTGTATTTATGACCATAATAATAAAAGTTGCGTACTGATACGAATGATATTGGACGGAGGATAAATATGGTGGTATGGTAATAGACAGGCTTATGTCTTAATATCATAATATTCTGCTATTATATCCTCTTTTTGGGTAAGGAGTATAATAAATAATATAAATATCTTGGATATGGGGGAGATTAACATAGGTGATAAAATCGTGAGTAATAATTTTGATATGGATAAGATATGACAAGATACTTGCTTATGATGGTTATGGTGATACTGACACCGCCAAAAGGGAGCGGTGGCTTTCCCCACGCCCCAAGGCCTGCCGTGGTAGAGGCAAGGGTATGGGATAAGCTGGCGGCCGCCCTGTCTTTCGTGGAGTCAAGGGATGATGATCGAGCGTATAACGCCTCATCCGGGGCTTTAGGGAGGTGGCAAATGAAAAGGATATACGTTGATGAGGTTAACAGGATATTGCGCCTTAAACGGAAGCAGAAGCGGTATAGATACGATGATAGGACAAATCCTGTCAAGGCTAGGGAAATGTTCGAGATATATCAATCTCACCATAATCCTAAAAAGGATATAGATCGGGCTATAAGATTGCATAGGGGATTGCATTCTGCTAAATATGTTAAAGAGGTTAAGCGTAAATTGAGAAAATAAAAAGAATATAGGAGGATAAGGACATGGACGAGAATAAAATGATACGACCGATGGATTTTGTTCGGCTTACAAATATTGACGAATCAAATGTGATTAAGGACACTAAAAACCATATAGGGCTGGTCAAGGAGGTCAGTCGGGACGGGAGAATGAGTATAATATGGATAGGTGAAACTTACAGTCAGTTGGCGTGGTTCAAATCGAGCGAGTTGGAGGTGGTGGATAACCTTGTGAGCATCCTGACATGCGGGCTGGCTAACTTTCGCGGAGACGGAAAAGAGAGCGCGGATAAATTTTATCCAATGAATTTATGTTATATAAAAAGGGGGTGATATATGAAATGGGTGATAATAAAAGGAGTTAGATATCCTAGTTCCGTGATATCAGCATTTGCGGCATATAATATGGATAACCCCTTCTTGAAGGTCAGGATAAGAAACAAGTATCATATAGTGCCTTTTGATGATGTTAATAAGATGGCTAGTCAGATGGTATATTTAATGGACAACTATCCTGATTTCGTTCAGATAGGGAGATGGTGGATATCCAAGAAACATGTGATGTCATGGACGCCCAAGGGGGAGACCGTGGACGGATCGGGCTGGGTTATATCCTTCACCCTGTCCTTTGGTTTGGATAATGGGACTCAAATTAAGTTTGATAAAGAAGATGAGTACTTAAATGAGATAGATAGGCTAAACGAGTTGTTTAATGTAATATTATGATATGAAAAGCAAGAAAGATTATATAAGCATGCTTAACGCTCTTGGTAGTTCTTTGTCTAGGGAAGAATGGATGATAGGAGGCAAAGATAGATATACAGGTAGGGATAATTATGGAGTTATGTTGAAAAGATATGATCCTATAGCTTTTGAGGTAGGATATAGAGAATGGAAGAAACAATGAGTAATACTTAAATCGGGATTGTGGCGGTTCGTGAGAATAGCTACAATCATATCTCTAAACGTGAACATAAGGAGGTACGTATGTCATTCGATTGACATTAGGGATCTAGTTATATTAAAAGAGGAGGAATTATGAAAGAGATTGTATTAAAACTGTATGAATTTGATGAGCCGTCAAAAGATTCACAAGAAAAGATCATAGAGCGTGAGCGCTGGAATGTAATGGAGCAATGTATGGATGCTTATAGTACAGACTATCAAGAGTCGATGAAAGCCTTTGAGGATATGACAGATACTGAGGTTTATGATTGGGAAGTTGGATACGAGAGATATGATTTTAGTTATGAGTTTAAATACAAAGATCCTATTTATGAACGTCCTACAGATTATCGTCGTGATATATTCCCTGAGAATCTATGCGGTAAATTATTGTTCAGGTATATCAATAACAACATTATGCCACATATCACGAAAGGTAAATATTATTCTAAAGGTAAATATATAGATGGGAAATATAATTACAAGTACAGACGCAGTCGGGTAATATTGGGATACGAAGACAATTGTCCATTAACAGGGATGTGTTATGATTATTATCTTCTTAAACCAATAATTGATTATTACGATACTTGGTGTACTTACCCGGAGAATTTCTCTTTAGAGGATTTAATAGAAAAATGTTATAATAATTTTTTCAAGGCTTGGCATGAGGAATATGAACATTGGGCTGACGATGAAGATGCGATACGTGAGGAGCTTCATCATAACCAGTATGAGGGTCAGCTTTATTATGAGAATGGGGATGTGTATGTTGGTCTATTAAATGAAATAGTATGAAAACACAAGAAGAATATGCCCGTGAGATTGACGAGATTGTTCGCCGTGATGTAGAGAGTTACCAGAGTGACTGGTTTAAGATTGATAAGGAAATATTCATGCTTCCGGAAAACAAGAACAAGACATTTATTCTCGGAACCCGAAAGACAGGATGTGATTTGTTGATACTGGGAGGCACTAATTGTGATGAAAGTTATTTGGATGGGGTTTTTGGGTGTCTTGGTAATGAGAAATTCTATGTTTGCCAGCCAATATCTCTTTATGAGACAACACGAAATATTCAGGAAAGACCTGCCTTGTACACTTTTAAAATAGCGACCGCATATTTCAGAGAGCAGGATTTGGTTCCTGTATTTGAAAATTCACATTGTAAATTGATGAGATTATGAATATAGAGGTAATAAGATACAGGCTCCCGGTTTATTGGGTTGGAGCCTTGATAAATGATGATTGGACGGGGTTATCTGACGAGGAAGCGCAAGAAGTTGATGACTTTGTAAAACATGCAGATGGTTGTCCAGTTGGTGTGGATTGGGGAACAGAAGGTTTTTATTCGTATAATGACGCAAACGCTATTGGCGGAACTTGTGTCGATGTTATTTTTAGCAAGTATAATCAATAGTTAACACTCAAAACTTAATAGATATGAACAACTCTATGGTCGCTCATTTGTGGGCAAACGAAAAGGAAGAATCCGCAAGAGGTAGTAATCTTTTCTTTGAAGGTAGAAGTATTTATTCTTATGGTTATCATTTTGAGGTTGGAAGAATCGTAAGAAATAAGTGTGGTGAAAAGGCGTATTTGCTTAACGATAAGTATTATTCTTCTTCTACCTGTAAACATCAACGTTGTGTTCGTAGTGCAATACCAACTGGTTCAAAGGTATTTTCTGTTGGATATAATATGTCTGATGATGGCAGCATGGCTTTTATCACCAGTCGATTGGAGCTTATCAAAGAGGTTATCGAGAAATACAAGAAGGCTAGAACAAGCCTGTCTTATAGGGATGTTTGGGGAGTATTTAGAAGTCTAATGGATTATATTGAGTTCTTTAATATGGGTACTCCCAAGAGCCTTCTTAAAAAGAGTGCAAACACCTGGATCGGAACTAAACATGAGTTATCTTATGAATCGGATAAGATTAAAAGTGAATATGTCCATGAGTTAAAGCGTGTGTTTGAGGTATTGCTAAATCATCAAGCGTTAGAAACTTTAGGAACGATCAATGTGATAGTAGATGAGATTTGTGGTGAAGGAACGTGGGCTGAGTATGTGGCCAGATGTCAGAGATGGGAAGACAGTCAGGCGAAAAAAGAGGCTTTAATTTTTGAAAAAAGAAGAAAAGAAAAAGAAGATCGCAAGAAAAAATTTGAAGAACAGATCGAGATGTGGAAGTCTGGCAAGATTCTGGAATTATATTCACATTATTATTTGGAGGATGACCAGCCTAACGTATGGCTTCGCATTAAGAATGGCATAATTGAGACTAGCAAGAATATCAAGATAGAACGAGCTGAAGCTGAGAGACTTTGGAAATTGATAAAGCTCTTCCATAATGGCGGTAAATTCCAACACGATATGGCATTGGATATAACCGGTCACAAATGGAAGATCAATAGCTATAAGAATGATATATTGGTTGTTGGATGTCACAGGATCGCGTATAGCGAGATGAAAGGTATTGCGAGACAATTAGGATGGAGTTAAACAGCTATCAAGTAACATTTGAGAGCTGTGACGATCACTATCAGATTTACGGGAGAGACATCCAAGATGTCATGGGCGGCGTTGCCAGTGGAGCCGGCGTGTATAGGTAAGACGTGCGGAGGGAAGCGAGGCGTCCGCCCATGTTTGTTGGATTGGCTGGGCAGGCAAATAATATATAAACACATAAGAAGATATGAATATTAAAAAAGGAGATATGGTATCTATAAAGCAAGATTTTATAGACCGGAACAATAGATATGAATATGATAGCAGGGATATATGGGAGGTCAAGGAAGTGTATAAGATAGGTGGCGGATATCATGTGGCTGTAATAGACAATTTAACCGGTTACGGGAACGCTCATCTATGCACATATAATATGGATTTAAGGACTATAGATGACCTTAAAGCAAGATTGCTACAAGATGATAATATAGCTAAAGTGAAAAATAACAATATAAATACATGTAAAATTATGGAAAAGAGAATGATAACAAAACCATTTGACTTAGAACTGGCAAAGAAAATTAGCAATGGTGAATATGATGGTGAGATTGTAACGGTCGGAGATAATTATAAGGTAAAGTTAGTGTATTATAATAAAGATAGGATAGAATTTAGTACACTAGGGGTGATTTGTTCTGATTATGGTATAACATCAGACTGGTTCTCTGATGATGGGATAGGAACAAGAGGATGTAGGCTTTGTATTAATATTCCGGAATATACGGCATTTAAGGATGGGGATGTATTGAGCAATGAAGAAGGTGATTACTTATTCATATTGAATACAAACGGGAAATACCTTACGTCTCATTATGCCTCTTGGAAAAAAGGGAGTTATTTACATTTAAATAATGGACATGCCGATCAAAATAATATTGAGAGATACAGATTTGCTACTGAGGATGAAAGGCAAAAGTTTATTGATGCTCTTAAAACAAGCAAAGAGCCTAAAGCTAAAATGTACTTGAAACAATTCTTTGGTATTAAAGAGAAGTTAAGGTATGATTTCAAACCATTTGATAAAGTGTTAGTAAAATATTATGAAGATGATGATTGGGAGGCCAGTTTATTCATAAGAACAATTACAGACGATCAGGATGGGAAGACTAAATATGAATGTTTGAATGGGACAGTGTATGTTTATTGTATTCCTTATGAATGTAATGAACATCTTTTGTAAAAAATATATTAAAATGGAAAATAAAGAACAGGATTTTATCAATCGATATAAAGATGTGCAAGAATCCATCGTGAAGGCAATGGACAAGGCATTAGAACGGGCAATAGGGAACAAGGTAATAGATTTCGAAAAGTGTGAAGGCAATTATTTGGACGTCTATCCTCTTATCGGAGCGGTTTTACAAAAAGAGCTGGATAGGGTTTTGGGAGGTAGCGTTAGTAAAGACATACATCGAAAAACGAAGAAAGACGCAAGAAAATATGCAAATGATTTTCGTGTGTGGATTGATTATGCGGGCGATTACAGATTTTCAAAATAAATATTAGATATGAAAAGAATAGTAACAGTACAGGATTTAATTAACGAATTAATGCTTGTCGTGAACAAGAAGGCAGAAATAAATGTGACGGTAGCCGGTGATGGTTACGAGACAGAGTACACACCATGTTTATATGATTTTTCGATCATTGATTTTACTGATGTCCATCCTGATGATGGGGAGGCGGAAGATAGGGTTGTTTTACAAATGTATCGTTAATAAGGCAAAAGATGAAAACAGTAAAATTATCTGATTTTTATCCTTATGACAAGGATAAAGGAGGGATACAAGAGTTACCCCATAAGTTTAAATATCAAATACTTAATTATTGGGGAGGAGATACCTGAATCCTGATAGGGATCACCATGGTATATGAAAGACATTTGTGGAACGAGGAAGTTAAAGTAATATGATTATGGATGATAATAAGATAATAGAAGCGGCTAAGTTAATAGCCAACTCCTCAGCAGCCTTAATACAGGCTATAGGGATGATGAGTGAGAATATAGAGAGGGCTAACAGAGGGGAATCTCTGGCTTATACCGAAGATCAGTTTATGAAACTAATTCAAGATAACGGAATAACGTATAATGATGTAATACAAAGGGGGTGGATATGAAAAACGTAGAAAGAATAAACGCATTAAATAAAGTTTATTATGAATAGAATGAAAATATTTTTTAATTACTTATTCTTTAGGGATATGGGTAATCTTGGTGAGGGATGTCTTATAAGCGCATTCATCTGGCTTATGATCATGCTTGTCATTATTGGGGTCTTTTGCTTATACTAAAGATCATTTCATGAAAATCAGGATAACGTATAACAATGTAATACAAAGGGGTTAGAGATTATGAAGGACGTAGAAAGAGTAAATGCATTAAATAAAATGCTATTAAATGCGAACGTAGTAGCTTATGGAGCTATGGTTGATTTGATCAAGAGAACAGGGAGACTTGATCTTGATATGAGTAGCGTAGGCCATATAGATGATTTTCCGGCTGAAATAAGGATCTTTACCGATAACGGGTTGATTTGTTTATCTATAACATCCGTGTATTTATCGGGGGAAGATAATTTGATGGTTGATGGATATGATGAAAACAATGATAAAGTTGATGGGGTGAATGTTTATTACGACCAGATAGACGAGGTAGTATATCTGGTTAAAATCATATTAGAAGAAAGGGAGGAAAAAGATTATGGGGAAAGCGATTGAAACAGATATAGAATATAAGGAGATATTAGAGAAATCATTATCAGCTATTCAATATCTAAGAATATATGGATTCTCGACGTACATGGAATCGGAGGGGATCATTAACAGGATAATGATGTTAAAGGATAAGAATGAGATGAGAGATCAAAAGCTCAAATGCCAATGAGCCAATAGAAATCGTAATAATAAAAAGCCATGAGTAAAGAATATAAAGCGATAAAGAATTATATCCATAATGAGCTTGGGCTTACCGTAGAGCAGTTGATTAAGATTATGGTGGATAATAAGCTTAGCAATAAAGATTTTAATATCATTCCAAGAACAGTAGAAAAAATATCAAAAGATAAGATGTTAAACGATATAGAGATTGTTATAATAAACAAGAATTTAAATGATCGAGGATATGGAGGATAAGGGTATTTTAGATAAGGCAAGAATGGAGGGCATGAACCAAGGGATATGGCTGGCGGTTCAGGAGCTAGCCCACGACGGGCGATGGACGCAAGCCGCTGAGGAGCTGGTGTCTTCTTGTGGATTGACTGAAGATGAGTGTAGAAAGTTGCAGGAGGAAAGTGGGTCGTTTGATGATGAGATGCTTAAGTTTATTGATACGATATTCGGTCGTAAGATAGATTTAGATGAGGATAATCAGATGATTGATATAGATATATCTACAATGAAAGTAGGTGATACATATAGTTTTGCTGACAATCATGGGGATATGGTAAAGATTAGAGCTATAGAGAGATCTAATCTAGGGTGCGGGGAATGTTATTTATCAAATGATGGAATATCATGCAGTGGATGTAATAAAGAGGAGCGGGAGACAAATGATGATATCGCTGTTATAAGGACAGATAAGATAGATGAGATGTTTTATGATGAGGAAGATGAATATGTAAACACGGATATAGGTGTAGTATGTACGTTTGCGTTAGGTAAGAAAAGAATAAGAGCGATAGCGTGTAAGATGATATCAGAACATACTCGTTGTAGTGATTGTTGTTTTGAAGGTGGAAGCTGCATGAATATAAATTGTTATTGTGATGACAGGAAAGATAATACAGATGTATTTTATAAGGAGGTAATATTATGAATGGGGAGAATGTAATACCCAAGATAACAGACAAATGTGGAATGTCATGGAAACAGCCCCATAGGAGATACATAGAAATTGATGAGGAATACGCTTTAATGACCAAACAAACCTTTGAGGGTCTTAGAGAATATTCAGTAACGATCCCATCAGGGAAATATGAAGGGAAGATGTGGAAGGCTAATAGAGGAGGTACATGGTATCTATATTGGTATGATCATGACGATAATCCGGAGATGATCAAAATAGAACGAAGAGAAATATTGTTACTTAATTAATACAAAATAATATGAGAGATAGAGTGCAAGAGGCTAAGGAAGAAGGCATAAGACAAGGAATATGGCTATGCATACAAAAATTGGTGGAACTGGAAAGGTTTGATATGGCAAAATATTTTATGATATCCTTTGGATTTAATAAAAATGAGTGCGAGGGGTTATTAGATAAAAATGGTCTAAACGATAAAATGGATGTATTTATCAACCGATTATTTAACGAAAATAATCATATAAGGTATTTGAAGGATATAGGATATCATAAGATAGGTAGTATATTTAAATATAATACCGGCATGGAGAAAATAGAATTGGAGGTAATAGAGATTGATGATAGCAGTTGTGATGGATGTGTATTTAATAACAGGGGTTATTACTGCATGTATTCTTGTTGTTGTAATATAGATAGGGAAGACAATACAAATGTCATATACAAAGAAGTAAAAAGATCATGAGTTTAATAGATAAATTAGAGGATTTGGTGGTTAAGGTAGACACCGAATACCAAGAGAAGATGGAGGCGGTGATCCGGGAGATAGTCCCGGGGATGCCGGAAGGGAATGTACGTCATGCCGCCGAGCTGATGTGCACGGACAGGATGGGGAATATGATGGACATAGATGTTTATATATTAAGGGAAGAAGATAGGCCTTATGAATGCCATTATCTAAAGGATCTATTGGAAGATAGGGTAGCTAGAATAGATAAGATGCATGAGGATAAAAGTTACACATACAATATAGATGATAATTATTGGTGCGCTACATGTGGTTCCCATTCTCATAAAAAGGATTCTGAGACAGGGTATTGCTGGCATTGCGATACGGTTAATTGGGTTAAAGAAGATGGAGCAGATGTTAGGGTATAATTACCAAAGAATAAATATGAATGATAGGAGAAAGGATAGTATTAACTATTAATAATGTTTATTTAATTTAATTCAAAAACAAAATGTCTACTTTTGTAGACAAATAAAAATTACATATATGAAAAAGAGTAAATTTGTAAAGGAATTGGAGAAGATCATCGATATGGTTAAGATCGAAGATGATGGTTTCGAGTATGGTGGTAAAGTCATCTTCTATAAAGAAGATGATGATAACTATGAAATCACGGCAAAGAACATTGAGATGGATCTTATGGTAGAAGCCAGTGCTATGGCTAGTATGGATGATAGGACTTTTGACTGCCTTATGAGTGAGGTTTATAAACAAAAGTTTACAAAGACTATAACGATGTCGGAGGATGAGGATGATGAAGACAATTGATAAGATGACCGATCAGGAGATATATGATCTTACTGACGAGCAGATAGATAGATTGATCATAACAAGATGCGCTAAGGAGGGTGTTAGGTTTGTGGACGAACCTCCAGTTATGAAGACATACGACTACAAACCTATTTCTCCATCTAATTTCTTCTACCTTTTAGAAGGATTGAGCATAGCTGTTTTTAATCAGGATGATGCTATTAAAATAGCTAAGTTCTTAAGTAAGTTTGATTTATACAAGACTACATACGATTTCACTATATCCAATGATAAGATATATAATAAGTTGGATATAATCAATATCAAACATATTCCGATGTTTGATACGAAAGATGAGGAATCCTACAAATCTATAAAGGACAAGAATAATAAGATTGAGGAGGAATATAAAGATCAGGTGGATAAATACAAGGAGAATACAAAAAAGATGTGTGAAATCCGTGCCGAAATATGGCTAAAAGTAATTGATGTAAGGCGCAAGATTGATCACATGAATCATCTTAGAACTCTTTTTATGAAGGAATATCTTCCGTTGGTGGATCACGACACGGACAAGGCTATGATATTTTTCAAGAAGGCTTATGATGTGGATGATGATACGGAGAGATATATTCGTGAAGGAATAAAGGATTATCCTTTGTTTAATAATAATATAGATTAAAATGCACAATTGGTTTAAATGTACGGTTTCTTACGAGACCGATGCCGAGAACGGCATGAAGAAGAAGGTAAAGGAAGAGTATTTAGTAGATGCCCTTTCTTATACCGAATGTGAGGCTAGAATCATAGAGGAAATGAGACCATTCATCTCCGGTGAGTTTAGCGTTGATATCAAACGATTCAGGATAGCGGAATTGTTTGCCATGGATGGAGACCGGTTCTATAAGGTCACGGCTGATTATATTACGGTAGACGAGAAATCGGGCAATGAGAAACGCAAGGCGTTTAACTACATCGTTCGGGCCAATGACCTTGATCATGCCAAAAAGAATTTCGAGGAAGGCATGAAAGGAACCATATCAGATTTCATTGTCACTTGTATCAAGGAAGAGAAGAAACTGATGGACTTCTACGAGTTTGATGGTAAGATCAGGAATCCGGAGAAACATGAGAATAGTAAGCAATAAAGCTAGCTATGAGACCACATCATCCGTCGCCGAGAAGTTGATGGAGATAAGCAAGATGGAGGGTACGATTTATCGTATCCTCACATTGTCTAACAAAACTTATCTAGCTTCTAAATTAGGATATAGCAGATCGGGGTTCTATAAGAAGATACAAAACAGGAGTTTTAATATCCGGGAACTAGCTCAGATATTCGATACGATTATCAATTTCAAGGATCAGGATTGGACGAAGGGTAAAATAGATAGGCTTAAGAGATATAGGGCCATGAGCCTCATGGAGTTTAATAAAAGTTATAAAAAGAAAAAAGTATGAAGGGTAGGATGTTACCATGTGAGAGGTGTGGCAGGATGGTAGCCATAAGGAGCAAGGGGTTGTGCCCTGCGTGCCGGGCTAGGGAACTACCGCCAAAGGAAAGGACGGCGATACGGGTGAAGGCCAAGCCCAGGGACAGGAGCCTAGCCGTATTCTTTGGCGCTCATGTGGCAAGATTAAGTATGGTAAGAAGATCCCTTACGGGGATGTATATACCATGCCCCGGAGTAGGCAATATATGCCACTTATATCCTAAACGAAGATATAAGTCTGTCGCTGAGGATAATGATAATGTTATTTATTTGACGATAGACGAACACACGAGGTTTGACTATCTGCTAGACACGATGGATTTTGACCGGCTTTTAGAGGAGTTCGGTGACACATGGCTTTTAGTGGCCAAAAAGATGAGGGATCTCGCACCTAGAGTCGAGGAGGATGGTAAATTAAAAACCAGATTATTATCATGGATAGAAGAAAACAAAAATTACTTTTAGCTCTCGGGTACGAGGCTATAAGTGATACGATATATAAGAAAGGAATGGATATGGAAGTCATAAGCGATCAAGAATCGTTTGATGATATGAGAGTTCGTTTATCCAAAAAACATCATGTGGTTATCACGGATGATGGTGTTGTAATAGAGTTTGTTCATAATAAGTCAATGGACGAGAATGCGCCATCATATTATTGGCGATCATCATTACCAATATTAAGATCATATCATACAGATCCTAAATTTACCGCTTTCTTTGGCATATTAGATGTTTTGTCAACGATCCCAAAGAAAGATATGGATGAGGAGGAAAAGTCTGTTGAAGAGCCTAAAAAAGAGCCTAAAGAGGAAATGGAAGTTGAGTATGATCTGGAGACCGAACAGCAGTATTATGCAGCTGAATGGATAAGGGATATCCCGACACCGGTGTTATATAGAATGACTGTTGCCGGCAAGCGCGTGTATTATGAGATGGATGTTGATGGGTATCCTATCATATACGATGGAGCTACTAACAATATCGCCAATGGGTATTGTGATACGTCCGGAGCCTTGGAGAAATGGAAGAATGAGATGAGACTCAAGGGCAAGGACCCTGATGAGTACGCTAACTATAGGGCTGACTTAGGTACTATCATGCATTATCTATTTGGGTTGTATCTGACCGGGGTTAACATAAAGCTGATCCCGACATGGATCAGGAAGGTGGTCAAGGAAGCCAAGCTAAGAATAGACAAGTATAGGATGGAGCGGATATTAGTGGATAACATTGATGAGCTAATAGAGGATCTAATATCATTTGCCATATTCTGCAAGGAAAGACATGTAAAACCTGTATTGATCGAGAAGATGTTGAGGTCAAGCAGGTTAAAGGTAGCTTCTTCGGTGGACGCCGTGGTGGAGATGGACAGCGAGCCGGAGACAGTGGAGATAGAGGTCGAGACAGGAGAGTTCTATAAGACGGGAGCCAAGAAAGGTCAGCCTAAGACGGAGAAAAAGAAGATAAAGAGATGCAGGAGGATATTCGCTATATTGGACTTCAAATCAAACAGGAAAGGCAATTTCTATGACGAGTACGCTTTCCAGCTTGAGCTATATAGAAGAATGATACTGGAGAACTACGGAAAGATATTGGAGATAGAGGAGATATATAACTTCGCTCCGGGTGATCCTACCGCTAAGACAAGTCAATATAAGTTGAAGAGACAAACCGATAATCCTATACTTAATATGGCTACGGTTGTATATCTTCAAGGTAAGTATAAGTTTGAGAAAACCAATTATACGGTTACGTCAAGGATCGGATCTTTAGATATAGAGGGTGATTTTGAGTTGAATGGTTTGATAAGAAAAGAGTCGCTGAGAGATTATATATATAGAGTGATGAGTGAGAGGAGAGGATAATGGAATTCAGGGAGTTTGACAAGAGCGTACATCGGTATGAGTTGGATCATAGCAAGCCAAGGAGGAAGATGACGTGCCCGCAATGCGGCAAGGATAAGTGTTTTACGCCGTACGTGGACGTAACCACCGGTCAGATCGTTGGAGAGCAGTTTGGGGTGTGTGATCATAAAAATAAATGTGGTTACTTTAAATATCCAACAGGGAGCGAACTTGGGAACAATGATCTTTTTACCGATTCAAACAAAGTATTAAGGAGGTACAGACCTCCCGTGGATCCGGATATAGCCAACTGCATTCCGGTAAGCAAGATGTTTGAGACGCTTAATCCTTTCGAGACATCTGATCTTCAGGATTATCTATCCAATATATTCGGATCATATCATACCAATAGAGCGTTCAGCTTATATAAGATCGGGATGATGAGATTCGGGGATTGGGGTAAATGCTGCGTATTCTGGCAACTTGATAAAAGTTGGGTGATAAGGACCGGGAAGATAATGGATTACGGACCAGATGGTAAGAGGGTAAAGGTTCCCATGGATCATGTATGCTGGGTTCACATCCTCGACGGTCAAGATTATTTATTAAGGCAGTGCCTGTTCGGCGAGTTTCTTATCAACTTCTATCCTAAGGAAGCCCCGGTATATATAGTTGAGTCGGAGAAGACGGCGGTCATCTGTAATATCGTATATCCGGATAGGCTTTTCATGGCATGCGGAGGTATCCATATGTTGAAAAGGGAGATGATAGAGACATTGGGACGTAGGAGAATAGTCCTATATCCTGACAAAGGATCGGCGTTTAACGAGTGGAAGAAGAAAGTGGATAGGGATATGAAGGGAATGAATATAGAGATAAGCGATTTTCTCGAATCAAAACCCAATATAAATGATGGAATGGATATAGCGGATTATTTTATTATTAAACAAATTTACAATGGCAAAGGTAGTTGACAATTACAAGAAATTCAAGGTGCTTGAAATAACAAGACAGGAGATGATGGATAAGCTCACCAGATATGGGTGCTTAGGTATTTGCGATATGTGTAACAGACCTACATCCGTGGGCTATTATGTAGCAGTAATCAATCAATGGATGTGCGAGGACTGTTATAATGATTTCATCAAATCAGTTGACAGGTATGAGGAGGATATGAGAATAGAGAACAGGAATTTTAATAGATTCTGTGATCTATTTAATGTCAAAATACAAGAAAAGGCATGAGAGAGCTATCTTTAGCCCAGAAAGCTATGTTAAACGGATCCGTATGCCCGTATTGCAAGGCCCCATCCACTATGATAAATACGGTGGAGGGAAAGCAAGTTGGGTGCGAGAAGTGTGGGGCTTGGATGAGATCCGATTCTACGGGTAAACCTGTAGGTAGGTTAGCCAAGCCGGATCTCCTTAGGTCTATGGATATGGTAATGACCGAGATCAACGTATTCTTAATAAAAACAGGACATGATAGACATGATCTTTACAAAGAACTATCCGGTGAGCTTATGATACCGGAGGAGCATATATCCCCTTACAAGATGTCTTTGCCATCATTACTTAAAATCATGAGACATATCAAGACATATAGTGATAATCGGATACAGATATATGATGGAGGGAGGGGGAATAACTGCCCTAGGCATAAGGCGATAGCGATAGGCGGTAGCGCATGCCACGGATGTCCGGAGCATCTATTCCATGTAGTGGATAAGGTAACTGACTTGGTGGTGTGTGACGCTGACATGAGTTACGGTGATTACAAAAAATAATTATTAATAAAAATTGACAGAACATGAAAGTAATTTTCATTCACAAACAGACAGGGTTTTATGTAGGAGGATCAGTGTTTAACAAGACATGTGGTTTTTACAAATGCAGAGATAAGATGATAGAAAAAGGCATAAGCGAGGATAAGGCCAACATGCTTATTGATATAATAGGTCCGCACTTATGTGTGTGGGAAATAAAAGATGGGGATGATCCTTATGAGAGCATGAGAAGCAGACTCGGAGATAAAGCCTCATATTTAGATGGAGAGGATATTATCGTAGAGGATTATGATTATGACGAGGAGGACGAGGATGGGGAGATCGACTGAATACTATAGGACACATCCGGAGGCCAGAAGAAAGAAAGCCGAGACGGATAAGAAGATCAACGCCCGCCCTGAGCAGAAAGCCAAGAGACGGGAGTTGGGTCGCAAGAACTACAAGACCGATAAGCTGAAAGGTAAAGCCTATCGGAAGGGAAAGGATTTATGCCATACGGCTAAAGGACTTAGATATAAATCAAGATCAGCTAACAGAGGGTCTAAATCCGATACGGCTGGCGATAGAAACGCAAGAGGATGAGTGAGGATAGGATATGGAGGTCATCCAAAGAGATTATCATGGATGCATATGAGAGGATAAGAAAGTATCAGTCGGGAGAGCTTCTCCCGGCTCGTACTGGATACGCTTATCTTGACAAGGCGTTGCTGGGCGGGTTCTACCCACAACATGCGGTGGCTATCGGCGCTAGGCCCGGAGTGGGCAAGTCTTATTTGGCTCAGAAGATTATGAGCAATGTAATGAATGTTAATATCAATCCCCAAGCTGATGATTATGTATGGCTCAGATGTGAATTTGAAATGAATCCAGAGGATTTGATGTTACGTTCACTATCAAAAAAAATGGGAAAGGATATACAAGATATTCTCCTTAACGAGATGTCTGATGAAGAGATAAAGGAAATGCAGAAATGTCTTAAGGAAGAAAACTCCAGCAGAATAACATACATCCCTAAACCATCGACAGTAGACGAGCTTCAGAACTTCTTATGGAATAGTTATATGCCAGCGAACAAGGATAAGAAAATGGTATTTGTGTCCATAGATCATACAGCTCTTATACAAGGTACGGGTGACGCTAAGAGGAATATAGATAGTCTGATAACCATGTGTAATATAGCTAAAAGAACTTTTCCCAATATATTCTTTCTTATAATATCACAACTTAACCGTGATATTGAGGGAAGACGGGATCCTAAGGATCATATGCCAAAACAATCTGATTTCTATCAATCAGATACATTGGGGCAATTGTGTACGGCTATGGTAGCGTTGAATATTCCAAAAAGATACGGCTATTCATCATACATGCAATTCCCGCAAGGCTGGTATCCTAATCTGGAACGTTTTAAGAGTGAATCAAGGCGCTCTTTCCGTGTAGATGGACTTATATTCCATCATATAGTAAAAGTCCGTCAAAGATCATTAGAGGAGATTGATGCGATACATGTAGATATCATGAAAGGATATGAGCGATATTATCCTGATGGAGGGGTGGTGCGCCAAGAAAGACCAGGAGGCTCGGACGCCCCAGTGGGTAGCGGCAAGCCGGACACGACTGTGGTGACGCTACCGCCCCCGCCTCCCAGTATCCCGTTGGAGCAACAATATATACCGCCCAGTGATGATTTCAATGTAGTACATGACGAAACACCTTATTAAGCATGAGATTGAGAAAAAATTTTTTGCTTGTCATCATAAAAGGGATGGAGATGTTATTAAAAGCCAATTTCTCCACCGAAAACAAGATGGGCATACGAGAGATCATATCCTCATTAAAGGAAATGGCCGAATACAGTATCAGGTATATCATAAACCGGGACAGGGAGAAGGAGATCATGAGCATCTGTGATGAGGTATCCAATAAAGTACAGGAGTATAAAAGAATGAACGATAACTCAATGGTATTGGAATTGGAGAACTTGAAGCGGGAGGTTGTAGCGGTAGAGGATCTTCTTAGCTCTTACAAGGGCGTTCTTGACGCCGAGCTGGTGATAGCCGAGGATGATATCAGGATCATACGGGATAAGATAGCTATAAGCCTGAGGGAGGACGGGACATGCAAGAGCATGACTGATGCTGATAAAAGGGCTAGGGTGGACGTAAGATACGAGAGGGCGTTAGAGGATTATCGAATCCTTCTAAGATGCGCCAATACGGTTAGGGCTAAGATGTCGGTTGTAGGGCATCTTAACCAATCTATAAATCAATCTATATCAGTTGGTAGAGTTGGTATGGCTAATGAATCTTATACGGTAAAACAATATGAAAAAGGGAAAGAGATTATCGAAAGCAGACGCCCTTAGGGTGTTGACAAAGGCTTACAATTTAATAAAGAATGATAATTATGCATTTATATGCATAGCAATAGAAAGAACAGCGATTGAATTATCACTTGCTGAAAGATCATGTGTGGCGTGTTATCTTATACCAGAACTGAAGATGTTCAAACCTGTAAACAGAAAAAATGGAGATTTTTGGTTTCATTCATCAAAGAAAAACATAAGGTTACATATAATAGAGACGCTAATAGATATATATAACGGAAATGATCATCCCGATATAGTCGAGAGGGTAGCCAGAAAGATCAGGTCAATATTTTAACTCATTAGCTTATGTATAGGTGATTATATACCATTTTACACAAAAAAAGATGAGAAATGATATACATTTGTACGAAACATTATACTGGGTATCACCAATACCCTCTACCGGTTGCACAAGAGTGAGATCGCCGGATTCTTTTACTGAACTAAACGTTTTTGATTTTACTTACCCAACGAATGTTTTAGGGTAAAACCTTATATCAAAGACCTCCTTTGCTCAATCGTCTTGTCCGAAACAGGGGACTATATGATTCGATTGAGTGAGACAAAATTAGAAAAGAAGAATGTGAAATTAAATAACATACGTATGTTTTACAACATATCTGGTGTAAAGTAGTATATAATAACCTATGTATATTAATTTTGAACAGATGATGACATCAGGATTAACGATGTCTGATGTCGGGTATCTCTTGATGATCCGGCAGAAAGAGGAGATGGCTAGCGTCATTCCAAAGGAGAAAATAGATAGTTATAAAGCATCTGGTTATATCGAGCTTCAGAAGAATGGGAAGTGGAAGATAACGCCAAGGGGAGGGTCGCTGCTGATGCTGATAGAGACACCCGGCCTGACACCGGAGGTCGAGGGGATCCGGGACCGTATCGTTGGTGTGTATAACGATATGGGTAAGGATACAGGAGCTATCAAGGAGGTAGAGAAACGGCTCGTATGGTTCGTAGCTAATACCAACTTCAAGGAGGGACCTATAGTAAGAGCCGTAATATCCCACATAGATCTTAAACGTGAGTATACGATGAGATTGGATAACTTGATATGGAAACCATCAAATGTATATAGTGTGCATATGAGTTTATCGGAATCAATGTTATTCGATACGATCATAAAAATGTATGGCATGACGTCTGACTTGTATCTTAGGGAGAACAAGAACAAGGAACTGGCATGGTTGTTCGCCATAAGCCGGCTCCCGGATCCTCCCAAGAAAATGGATAAGGAATACGCTATCACAGGCGATGTTAAGATGGACATCGAAAGGATATCGGATATAAAAAAAGAATTAGGTAGAAGATTAAAAATGTCGATTTAGTATGGAAAGAAAAGAAGTTGAAAAAGTAGTCAAGGAAACGATATTCGAGAAAATGGGTGAGTTTACGGGTCTTAATCATGCCGCCGAGATCAATAACGAGGATGATCTGGAAACTGACATGGGTATGGATCCCTTGGATTTCGTAGAGGTGGTGATGGGGATTGAAGAGAAGATGGATATAAGGATTCCGGATGATGTCTTTGGCGATAAATCTGTCGATGAACTAACTGTAGGGATTTTTGTGGATATGTTGTATGATTGGGTTAAGGGTAAGTAATGGATTTCGGATATGATGATTGGGAAGAGGGGTTAGAGACCCCTCTTGTCGATGATTGTGATGACGATCATGAGGAGGAAGAATATGATTTCAGTTAAGGAGTTAAGACCGGGCAATCTTGTAAAAGACAAAGCTGGTGATATATGGAGAGTAGGGTGCGTTACCGGTATGCGTAATGAAAGTGGATCATTAATCCTTGAACGTGAGGTTGATGATGGGATAATGAAATGGTATTCAGGGGAAGATGATGTCATGCCTATTGAGATAGACGATAACCTTCTTGACGCTATCGGTTTCAAGAGTGACAAGAATAGGGACGTATATCGTGGACACGGGATGACCATGGAGGTTTTTGGCGACGAGTATTATCTCGGACTTAGGGATATGGAGGATAACCTGAGCGAGCTTATCCAGATAAGGTATTTGCATAACCTACAGAATATTTCGATGGATTTATATGGGCGTGACATAAATACGGAGAGGCTTTATGATCGTTCCGGAGAATAACTTGCTATGCAAGACGATAGGCGGTGAGAAGGTGCTTGCCGCATCCTACTCACAGATAGACACGTTTGTTCAGTGTCCGTATAAGTGGTATAAGACTTACGTGGAGGGTCACAGATCCACGGAGAAGCACGAGGCTACGTCATATGGTACGGTTATCCACCAGACAATGGAGTATTTCTTCAAGAACGGATGTAGACCTTCTTATGAGGATATGAGTAAGGCTTTCAATTACTATGCGGATATAGAGAAGATTCCTTTTGATAGCGTAAAATCCCAGATCGAGTCTATGCAACATGCGGCTAGGCTAATAAGATGGATTGTAGGATTGTTTGAGAGGGATGCTGATGGCAATTATAAAAAGGTATGGTCCGATCTTACGCCAATGGAGAAGGTAATTCGGGGGTCGAGACCGGCCGGTGTGGAGGAGGACTTCGTATTGCCCTATAAGCTGCCAAAGCCCCTTACTTTGGATGGTGTTACGTACGATAAGGTACATATCATAGGATCGGTGGACTGGCGTGGAGAGTATAAGACAAAGGATAGGATAGCTATATATACGATAGACTGGAAATCCGGGAGAAAGTTATTCGATGAGGATAAGCTGCTTCACAATCTCCAGCATCCGATATACGCCTTTTACATACTCAGAAAATATAAGGTATTGCCGGATATGTGCAGCTATTTCTTTACCCGCATGCTGGACAATCAGAACGTGAAGGTAGATAAGGAGAAAGTAGAGAGGTCGGTCAAGGAACTTAACGATATTCTCCTTGATATGTATGATTTCGAGACAAATAAAATAGATAGCTATCAAGCTCACGTTTGGGACGATGCCAAACAAGGGTATAAGTACGAGAAGCGCTACCTCATGGGACGCCAGCCGGCCTGCCTTGAACCCCGCCCCAAGCCCTTGTGTTTTTGGTGCGATTTCTCGATCCACAAACAAGGGACATGCAGGTACTCATCGGATTGGGATGATTCAAAAAGAAAGAATAAAAAAGATTAACTTTATTAAAAAGCCTAGGTAAATATCTAGGCTTTAATTATATTTGTGTCAATAAATAAATGATTATGGATAAAAACGAAAGAGAAAAACAGGTATTGGATCTTCTGATGTCTAGAAAGGATATCAGGAAATTGGTAGAGAAATCAAATGAATGTTATTCTAAAATGGATTTCGTTGGCGCCATGAAATGCCGGCAGGAGATAAAGGATATCGTAGACCGGGAATCGAAGATCATGTTGACAAAAAGCGAGTCTTTGGTGAGTTTGATGAACAACGCTGATAATGAATATAAATTCAATATGCTGGTATGGCTACATTCCATGATGTGTATGGCAGATGTGTTTAACGGGATATTGGAGGATTTCAAGGATGGGGTAAGGAAAGCCAATGGCAACTCTAAGTTCGTTAAATTCGATAATCTGGATCGGTTGATGACGGAATGCAAGAAGGAGATTGATTACCTAATGAAAGGTACAAGTAAATCGTTTCAGATATCTTTCGCCGTAAGAAGCGATGAGTTAAGGGAGATGATAGAGAATATGGTTGGAGACAATATCCGAGAAGGGTATGACATATTCAAGGAAGAGGCTAAGATGACCAAAGAGACAGACAGGAGCAAGATAGAGGAATTTAATAAAAGGCTGGACCATGAGTAAATTTGATGTAAAGATAGGTGATATAGTTCATACCCAGATAGGGATAGGAGAGGTGATAGCCATAAGCAAGACCAAAAAGACTTTGATGGTAAAAATGGACGATGGCCGGGAATGTGCGATAAGACTAGAGTACGTGAAAGACGTTTTTGATAACTACAGAGATGACATATAAATTAAGGCCATATCAAGAGGAGTGTGTTAAAAGTATCTCCGATTACATAAACTCTGATAGACATGATCCGGTATTGATCATAGGTCCTGTAGGTTGCGGTAAGTCACTTCTGATAGCAGAAGCGGCTAGATTGATGGGAGATAAGACGCTGATTTTACAACCATCAAAAGAATTGCTGCAACAGAACCACGACAAGATAACGTCGTATGGCATACCGGCTACCATCTACTCCGCTTCCTGTGGCAAGAAAGAGCTATCTAACATGATATATGCCACGTTAGGATCTATCAAGAAAGTTGTTGGTCAGCTTAAGGAGATGGGAATCAGAAACGTATTGATAGATGAGGCTCATGCCGGATACAGTCCTGAGGATGGCAGTGAGTTCATGACATTCATGAATGAGCTGAAGCCGAGAAAGGTGATAGGGTTTACAGCCACGCCATGTAGACTTAAAAACATGTCGATAGGACAGACATCATATTCCCAACTTAATTTCATCACTCGTATGAGACCGGTGTATTTCAAGAATCTGATTCACGTGATACAGGTAGAGGAGATGATAAGGCAAGGATTTTGGACGCCTCTTAAGTATGAGACATGGGATTTCAATGGAGATGCCCTTAAACTCAATTCTAACGGCTCCGAATATACGGCTGAGTCTATTAGTGAGGCGGTGAGAAAAAATGGCTTAAACAACCTTATTTTGCGTCGATTGATGGTATTAAAAGACGTATGTAGATCTATACTGGTGTTTATGGATTCTGTTGAGAGCTGCAATACTGCCGCCGAATGGATGAACGCCAAGATATGTGCCGGCATGGCGGAGGTGGTTCACGGAGGCACGCCAAAGAAGCAGCGGGAGGCTATAGTTGAGAGGTTCAAGTCGGGTAAGACGAAGGTAGTGTTCAACTATTCCGCCCTCGGTACGGGATTCGATCATCCGGGTCTGGACTGCGTGATAGTAGGAAGACCGACATTTTCGTTCTCTTCGTTTTATCAGTGGCTTGGCAGGGCGGTTAGGATAAAGGACGATAAGGATAGCGCATTGGTCGTTGATTGTTGTAACAACTCGTCAAGGTTCGGTGATATAAGGAAACTTAGTATAGAGAACTACAAAGGATATGGATGGGGGATGTTTATCGGCGATAAACTAATTACCAATATCCCGATGGGGGATAAGGTAACGAAAACAGATCTGGATATCAAAGCCGCCAAGAAAGACCGAAGGAGGGGGCTGGCGCAGGGCGTGACCGCCTCCCCTGTACCCGGAAGACCGGATCATCCCCTTGGCTCTACATTAATGACATTCGGCAAGTATTGTGGATGGATGTTGCATTCAATTCCGGTATCGTACTTCAAATTCATAAACGAGACATTTGACTGGGATAATGACAGGAACAAGGATATAAAAGAATACATAGATTTTTTAATCAAAAACAACAGATTATGACAGGATGTATATATCATGAGGCTGATCTTGACGGAGTAATGTCAGCGGCTATAGTAAAAAAGTATTTCAAAGGGGACATTGATCTTCTTACTTACAATTACGGCAAGGAAATACCTGACGTGAATAAATATGATAAGGTGTTTGTAGTTGACGTGTCATTTGGAAACAGAACAAAATTCCTTTTCGATGAGTGGAAAGAGAAAGGTATAGATGTCGTATGGATAGACCATCATAAGACCGCCATAGACGATATGAGGAATTACGAGGTAAAGGGCAAGAGACGTATCGGAACGGCGGCTTGCGAGCTTACATGGGAATATCTTTTCGATGATATCGAAACCCCGGATGTGGTAAAATTATTGAGTGCTTATGATGTATGGGATCATGATCGCTTCGAATGGAGTGACGTGCTCTCATTCCAATATGGGATGAGAGGGTATTGCGGGCTTGATGTAAATTACGCTGGTATGGTTCTTGATTATGATTCTAGTATTATCGTTACTATGATAAGAAAAGGGGAGGATGTAATAGAGTATATCGTTGAGAAAAACAAAGGGGAGATGAAGATGTTCTCGTTTGAGGCGGATATATTTGGCTATAAGGCGATATGTATGAATACCACAGAATTCAACTCCACCACATTCGAGTCTATGTACGATCCTAGAAAACATGATTTGATGATGCCATTTTGCTGGAACGGCAGATTCTTCAGATGCTCGTTCTATACCACCAAGGAGGAGGTGGATGTCTCGGCGCTGGCACGCAAGGCCAACCCCGGTGGAGGAGGTCATAAGGAGGCTGCCGGCTTCCAGCTTAGCGTGGAGGATATGATGGAGTTTCTAAAAAACAGAAAAATGTTATGATAGGGCTAGTCTTTGCCTTTATAATAATGGCAGGTTCTATCTATTTGATAATAGAAGGGAATAAGAAGGATGATTCTACTGAATTTTATGGAGGGATAATAGCAACGATCTTATCTATCTTCTTGATGTGCTTAGTAATACAAAATATAAATACAAAAGATATGGGAAAGGTGTATAAATTAAAGAGACTTAACGAGATGAAGCTAGATGATTATGGCTTCGGTCTGTTCGAGTACAATGGCGTTCTTTATTTCAAGGAGGCAGATGAAGGGAGATGCTTTGATGTAAGGAGCGGGAATGAGGCTATTATCGGGAAAGATAAAATTGTAACGGTCTTGGAGGATTGATCATGAGAAAGCTTAATGACACCAACAGGACAAGGAAGAGGAGTGTACGGCACTCGTGGATAAAGGCGGGTCCGGGGATCCAACGCTGCGCTATTTGTGGGATCACGAAGCGAAGTGAGTATATAGACGGGAAGACCGTTCATTGCGTGCATCTATCATCTGGTGAGCTTTACTCTATGACAGGTGAGACGCCAGAATGCAGGGATCTTAGTGAATTTTATTAATCTAAATTACGAAAATATGACATGGTATAATACTTACGAGGAGATAAAAGCCAAATATCCGGATACTGTTTTTGAGGAATATTGGTTGGTAGAAGAAGATGTCGCTAAATTAATGAGGCATGAACCTATTATAAAAGGATGGGCTATAATCAAAAATGATCCTAATATAGATAGTAACATTATATCTAGTAACAAATCAAATATCAATGCTATTGAAGCCGATAAAAATGAGGGCGATGAGCGCAATATATTGTTGCATATTGGGATATTATCCCCATTTAATGATGATCCAGTAATAATAATAAAACAAAAAGGAGTTTAAAATGAAGGAGGAATTTTATAAGTATCAAAAGGTGGTCTATGATGGCGATGTGTTTGAGGTAGTTGAGACCGCTGATAAAAGTGGAAGAATGAGAATCAGACTATGGTCGGATGAAGTAGATGAGATTATTTGGGTTGATGAGGAGATGGTCGTATCATTAGGTAGAGCTATTAAGTTAAAACTTATTGATGAGGAAAAGGTAGACAATGTAAACGCTTACGATCTTTCCCGTTTCAATAATATTAATAGTGCATCCATCATTAAAGCCCACCAAGAGGAGGTAGCCAAGGCATGTAAGACTGCCGTAGGGAAAGACGGTAGCGGGAAGGACGACCGGGCCGACGGTAAACTCCGGTGGGATCTCCTTCCTTTGGCTGAGATAGAGGACATCGTGAGGGTATATACGGAAGGTGCCAAGAAGTACGCTGATAACTCATGGCAGGATATACCTGATGGGTTCAATCGTTATCTAGGTGCACTCATGAGACACTTGGTCGCTTATACGAAAGGGGAGAGATATGATAAGGAGGGATTCATGCATCTATCCGCCGTATGCTGGAACGCCATAGCGTTATTATATTACGATAAACATAACAAAGGGCTTATAGAATGGAAGAGTCAGGAAAAAGAGTAAAAAGAGTAGTAGATGAGGGATTAAGAGCTATCGACAAAAGAACGGGTAAATATGTTAATGTAATCAAGCGCACTATTGATGATAGCCCATTCCCGATAGTTAAGTATCTCAGTTACAGTTATAATGAATTAAATTATGATTATGTAAAGAATCTGAATTTTGATGTAAACGTAAATTGGGAGCAGCGTAGATATCAGATTGTTAAGGATTTATTATCTAACGATTTCGATGGGAGAAAGATGAGTATAGATGAGGTAGATAATGCTATATTTACCGCTGATTTGATTATTAACAGATTAACAACTATTTGAGATGGTAAGAATTGATTTTTTCACGAAGAAAGACGCTGAGTACAGCGACTACATGCGGTATATTATCGCCAACACATTACAGGAGTATGAGGGTGAGGTCACGTTAAACCAGATCCCGGAGAACAAAGCCACGGAGGAGGAAATATCCAAGTACGGTATAGAGGTATATCCTACTATCATCGTCAGCGGAGATAACATGGATGGCTTTAATAAACTTGAGGGGATGGCCAGAAAAGCTGATCTTATTAACGTCATGTCATTATACGATAAGAAATAGGCTTATGACGATAAGGGATAAATATTTTGGCTGGAAGGATATATTCTTTAGCAGATTCGTGCATTGTTGTAATGAAAAAAGTGACCAACCGCAAGGGAGTAATATACCTCTAGCCAAAATAAACTTCGATAACAAGACAGGATATGTGGAGGACGGGACTATTAATATAGCCGAGCTTCTTCAATATCTTTGGATAAATAATAAGGTCTATGGGTGTGAATATGCACCCATAGATATATCCTCTGTCTTGCAAACATTGATTAGATTGACCGAGAACGCTAAGTTCATATTTGACGACCAACCCGGCATACATGATATGATCCCATATAGAGGTTTTTTTCTTAGAGATGATTTTTTACCCGGGAAAGATTATTCACTTGATTTGGATAAAATAGTGAGCGGGATGGGAGGATGGTATGGGGAGGATGAGGATCCATGTTACTCGATGTTCGTCAGTCAAGATCAGATATGGAACTTGAACCCGATATTGAAGGTATTAGCTGATGAGGGATCTATTCTAGCCAAGGAACTTGGGTATGATATGAACTCATATGTCAGCGATAATGGATACACGATATACAACCCCTATCTCTCGTGGATCAATCATTACTATCATTATTGCCCGACATTTAATGAGGATAAGCTGAAACCTTGGGATAGGGTGGAAGACAGAAAGAATAAATTCAAGATGACGGATAAGGTTAAGAGAGGCGCCAATAATTGGTATTATTCAGGCGGGACTATATCTTGTGTGGATAATTTCTTGGGGAAAGAATACAGGAAAAATCTCCGAACCTTCATATATCGTGGAATAGTATTCTTTTTAGATCGGATATGGCATACACCATTGTTTGAGAAGATGGGCGTGAAAATGAAATACAACGCTTATTATTGTTATGCCGCTACTTCCGGGATATGGTATGATAAGGGATTCAAGGAAAGACTAGCCAAGAGGTTTAACAAGTCGCTGGGCGGCGACGGGGAACTGTTCGGGGCTAACCTAGCCTGCATGGTATGTGACCGTAAGGATATCGATTGGGAGGCGCTTCGTCTTTGGCTTGACAAATACGATGATCCTACTGATAAGGGCATGGTGAATAGCCCTATTCAATTTATGTATTTATATTTATATTACACTTTTAACAAATAATTTGAAATGAAGAAGATAAATAACTGGATTATAAGAACATTTGGGTTGAGAGGCTCATGGAGCTGGGCTAAGAAACAGATGTTAAATGGAGCGATCATTAAACGTAAGGCTACTACAGGGACATACAAAATAGCTATTGATGATGACAAGAATAGGTTACTTGTAGCCACATGGGATCATCTAGATCAAAGTCCTGTATGGGAAAGGTGCCCGCATAGTTTATTAGATGAAGATGCGGTTGATTATTTTGTCACAGCTCATAAGGAATTATCATATGGAGGCATAAAGATCAGGATGAAAGATGAATTTAATTGTAACGATAAAATATCGAAAGTATGAAAAAGATTACTGATAAAGACGTAGAGCGCCTTAAAGCCGGGAAGAAGATAACAAAAGGATTTATCCATATGCAATTAGATGATAAGGGAAGATTGAACTTGTGGAGTGATATCAACATAACTGACAATTATAGAAGTCTTAAGATAGACGCTAACAAATTGTTTGATCATGGGATTCTTTCAGAGGGATATGATAAATTGAGAGTTATAAATATAGGACAACAGGGACGAAGGTAATGAAAGTGCATATTATTAATCATCGCTGCGGTGACGATGAAATAGAAGTTAAAAATGGCATACGAGTTTTTGATTGGGTTGGGAATGAGTTTATTATCAATCTAAATAATTTTGGGGAACTGGAAATAAATGGATTGAGTATATAATTACCTTAATTTAATAGACATGGAGACTAAAATATGCAAGAAATGTGGTAAAGAATTACCAGTGGATAAATTCTATAAGAACAAATCACAAAAGGATGGGTTTGGATACTACTGTAAGGATTGTGTAAATGCCTACAAATCGTCCAAAAAAGCCAATGCAGATGGGGGGGGTAAATTAACGAAAGTGTTTACCAATCCAGATCTAGCCAAATTCAAACCTAGAGAACTTATCGAAGAACTAAAAGCTAGAGGTTACAAAGGCACGCTCACCTATGAGCAGGTAATAACATTATAATATAATTTAAAAGATGGCAAAGAAACAGTTAAAGATCCCGTTTAAAGACGGGAGACCATGTAAATGGGTTAAGGATGTTCATGATGAGGAACGCGATAATTATGAGTTCGAGGAATGTCTTGAGATACACGGATTCGTTCGTGGATGCTCTTCGGCTGTAATGATATTAAGACCGGCAAATGATCATGGAAAGGATTTCAATTATGTCAACAGTATCTATTATCAAGTGTTCTTGACGGATAGCAAGGAGATAATACAAAATATGATGCATGGGATCATATACGGGAAATGGACTTTTGTTAAGAGGGGAGAAAATTTTGGTATAAAATTGGTTAAGGTCTTGCCGGGTATACATAAATCTATCATGCGGATAGCCGAAAAAGAAATTTTCAGGTCATGAATATATTATCATTATTTGACGGGATATCATGTGGGTATCTAGCGTTACAAAGAGCCGGCATACCTATAGATGCTTATTACGCCTCGGAGATAGACAATACATGCATAAAGGTGAGCCAGAAGCATTTTCCTAATATTATTCAATTAGGGGATGTTAATAACTGGAGAACATGGGATATCCCTTGGAAAGACATAGATCTGGTCATGGGAGGATTTTGTTGCCAGAGTTTTTCTAGCTCAGGTAAGGGTAAGGGGTTTATGGACGCAAGGGGAAGGCTTTTCTTCTGCTTTTCGGACATCGTAAGGCATTTAAAGAAGGAGACCAAAGGTAAGATCCTGTTCTTGGGAGAGAACGTCCGGATGCGGGATGAGCACCGCTGGGTGATTACCGAGGAGCTTGGCGTGGAGCCGGTGGAGATCGACAGCGCCTTGGTCTCGGCACAGACCCGGCATCGTCTTTATTGGTGTAATTGGCCGGTAGAAATGCCGAAAGACAAGCATATATCATTGGATGATATTTTAGAGCATGACAAGGGCTGGAATCCGGGAGCCATAAGAGGAAGATATATAGGATCCATTGTCGGTAGAAGGATAGGAGAGGACGGGTATCGAAAGGATTGTAACAAGGACATAAAAATAACGCAATGTTTGGAGATAAGAAAAGATAAGAATACCACTCCCATCAAGAAAAGTAATTGCCTGACAACAGTCATGAAAGATAACGTGATCTCATCGTTGCCTCCCGGAAGATATCCTAATGTCTTTGACATGAAAGACAAATTCAGATACTTGACTCCGGTGGAGATGTGTAGGCTACAGACATTGCCGGATGATTACCTTGACGGGATAGCTCCGAATACAGCTATGTCTTTAACAGGTAACGGATGGACGGTGGATGTGATAGCCCATCTGCTAAGAGGTATAGAGCGTAGGTAAAATTTAAAACACGATCACAGCGATATGGTTATAAACAAGACATGGTCGATGCCGAATAAAGAGACATTCAGCATAAAACCGATAAAGGAACTTATAAACAAATATCGAAAAGAGGGGATGGTTATAGTGGATCCATTCGCCAGAAACAGCGACATAGGGACGATCACCAACGATCTTGACCCTGAGACTAAGGCTATGTATCATAAGGACGCCACGGACTTCCTGTGTGGTCTTAAGGATAATATAGCTGATATGGTACTATATGATCCACCATATTCCACGAGACAGGTATCCGAGTCGTATAAAAGACTTGGAGGTGCTGTTGATATGCAAACAACACAATCTAGTTATTGGGCTAAGCAGAAGAAGGAGATAGCTAGGATCACCAAGAAAGGAGGGGTGGTCATTACCTGCGCGTGGAACTCCGGCGGTATAGGGACCGGGCTTGGCTTCGAGCAGCAGGAGATTCTTCTTGTGGCTCATGGGGGATGGCATAATGATACGATAGTTACAGTAGAAAGGAAAGTAAACTACCGATAAGCTAAAGACTTATCAGCTTTAAACCTAAGCAGTGATATGCAGATTGCAAGACCACATACCCGATTTTTCAGGCTGGTTTACGACAGCCCCAAGCAGAGCGATATTCTTTGCGGCATTAACATCCGCATCCATATCGTTTCCGCAATATCCGCACTTGAAAGACTTGTTTCTTCTTGTGCCGATACGGTGGCACACAGAGCAAGTCTGCGAAGTATATGCTGGCTCCACGACAACCAAGGGTACACCCGCCATTCTAGCCTTGTATTCCATAAAGGAGCGGAGCTGATGGAAGCTCCACGAATTGAGTTCTTTTCTAAAGCTCTTGTTCCTGCGTTTGGAGGTGGAGCGTATATTGGACAAGTCCTCTATGGCAATACCAAGACCCCTTGCTTTGGCTTCCATAACGATTTGTTTGGAAATGGTGTGGTTGATTATCGTCGCGGTAGTTCTTTCTTTCCCTTTAAGCCGTTTCAAGAGTTTGGCGCAGCCACGTTTGCATTCGTGAATGCGGCCTTTCGTGCCTTTGGATTGAATGGAACTACGGATTTTTCGTTGCTTTTCCCTGTAACGATTCAGAGATTCGGAGGAAAAGGTTCTACCATCGGATGTACACGCAATATCGGTGATTCCGAAGTCGCAACCGATAAATTCCTCGACATCTTCCATATCCTCTTCGGGAACTTCTACCGTCTGAAAAAGGTAAAACTTGCCTTTCTTGAACACAAGGTCAGCTTCCCCTTTGATGTAAGGAATATAATTGGTGTTGTGGCAGATAAACGGCATCTTCTGTCGACCGCTTACAGTCCATATAGAGACATGAATATCGGAGTAAGAAAGAACCCTGCTGTCATAGCAGATGCTTCCGTATTCACGGAACATACGCTGACGTTTCCTGTCAAGTTTGTAGGCATCCGCCACCTTGCTTATGCAGCGTACAACTATCTGAGCGGAAAGGTTAAAGGTATCGCGTATGTCATTGTAGCAAAGGTGATGCAGCTTGAACTGATTGAAAGTCCTGTTCCGCCATGCAATGTCAGAAATCTGATTGCACGCTGCATTAGCCTCCTTGAGAGTTTCAAGAAGAATCCGATGCTGTTCTTCGGACGGGATAAGTTTTATTTTCAATGTCAGTTTCATGCCGCTAATATACGGGAAAAATCGGATATATTCAAATATTTGAGTAAAAATAGTATTAATTAAAGAGGGAATCGTGGTTCAATTCCTCCCACAAACTAAAGATTTGCGGGTTTCCTTGAACCGATTTTATGAAGGAACGGATTTTTACCACAAAAGAACAGGGAAGAGTGCTGGTCGAGGCCGGCCTCCCTATCTCTACCGCCAGCGGCTTCAGAGACAAGTATCTGGATCAATTACATTCTATGGAGGATAACGCTGGTCGTATAGGGTTGATAGAGGCCGTTACCCCTGATGTATCCAATCCTGTTTGGGATGTAGGGACGTTACTGAATTTGCTCCCATATGAGATAGAGGGTTGTACATTTGAATGTCATAAGCTAGAAGACGCATGGTTTGCATCATATAGAAATGTAGATGATATTCCTATATATTGGAGCAAAGAAAAACTTCTTATAGATGCGTTGTTCTCATTGATAATGGATTTGTTTAAATTTAAATGTGGATTATATGAATTACTACATGAAACAAGTAACAAGAATAAGATACAAAACAGAGGATAATCCGCCTATGGCTAATGTCCCTCTTATAGGATACAGTTTGGAATACGACTGCAAGGTAGCGTTAGTATACAGAAAGGGGGATAACTATTACACCAATATGGAGTGCGATGTTGAATATAAGATATCTCCTCCAGATGAGTACGAATACGTATATCCGTGAGAATTAGAAGGGATATATTTATATTTAAGCATGATTAATATTATTTTAATATTATTCATGCTTTTATTTTTGTTTAAATCATATCTTTGTATCAACATTAAAAACCAGATTATTATGGATGAAAACAAACAAAAAGTCAATGAACTTACGATGAGGACATTGGGTTCTCATTATGGCGGATATACCTATGTAAAGGTAAAAAATCGTGAAACTTATGTAACGATAGATTGGAAGTTGTTGAGGGCTATAGAAAAAGGGGAGGTGGAGATAGACAACGAAAAATATCATCTATCCGGAATAGAGTACGTAGCTAAAAGATATCAGGACATGTTTTACGCTGGTCGTGATATTTATTATTTCAAGGGTATGGGAGAAAGGGGGACAACCGATCTTCTTAGAAAGGCTATAGATGATTTGCTAGATACCATAAGCAGCAGGGGGACTTATCGTAGCGCAGAGCACAGGATGTACGCCCAAATGAATAAACTTACGGAAGCGGGAGCCATGATCAGCTTAGCTATTGAATTACTAACATCTAACATCCGTCATAGTTATGGAGAAATTAATTTTGAACGACATCCAAGACCTGTGGAGGTGGAGGGAGAAGATAAACATTGATGACTTCAAAGAGGATCCTATGGCTGAGGATATGCCATTATATTTCCCGTGCGCCGTCGTATGGCATGTGAATTGGGGTGAGCATGACGCTGATAATTATGTATGTTATGGATTTGTTTATGTAGCAGAAATATTAGGGATATGAACATTAAAAAACAGATAATTCTTGACGATAAAGACTATGAGCGATTAGTGCACGATGCTAATCTCAGTAATGATGAGATAAAAAGCAAAATCGCCAGCGCTCTAACCACCGATATAGTGGTTAGTTTCGATTTCGATGTAAATAAAAAGGTTACGGGGAATATGAGGATCGAAAGCGCCGCCTATAATCTAGGATATAATGAATATGATAATATCGTAAGGGCTAGAGACAAGAATATTCACCATGCTGTTTATACAGCTATATATGATTATCTTGAGAAAATAAAGAGAGATAATAATAAGCTAAGCGCAAAAGATTGGATATTATTCACGTCTATAATCTTATCTGTTTTAGCGATGGGATTTGCAGGCGGATGGTTGGCATTTAATTGATTGAATTATGGGTAATTTAAAAGACATAAAACATGAATAAAAGAAAAATCAAAAAGAAACTCCATTTAAATAACAAAGGCATTGATGGGAAGATAGCTAATAATACGACATTTGATTTCGATTTCAATGTTGAAAAGAAGGAGAGCAATAAACTAAATACAGAAGATTGGGCGCTGTTATCACTTATGATTTTGTTTATTTTTGCGATGGGAGTTGTAAGTGGATGGTTGGCGTTTAATTGTTCAAATCATGGATAATTTAAAAGATATACAAAATATGACCAGTAAATTACTATTTTTCGATTTAGAGACAACCGGGGTTAAGTTCTGGAGAAACGGGATACACCAAATAGGAGGGATCGTGGATATCGACGGGCAGGAGGCCGAGAGGTTCGACATCCGCCTAGCCCCGAACCCTGCCGCCACGATAGAGCAGGAGGCGCTGGACGTGGCCGGCGTTACCTTGGAGCAAGTGCAGTCTTATCAGCCTATGGAAGACGGATACAGGCAGTTAGTTGGTATATTATCCAAATACGTGAATAAGTTCGATAAGAGGGATAAAATGTATTTAGTGGGGTATAACAACGCTGGATTCGATAACAGCTTCCTACGGGCTTTATTCCAGCAATGTGGGGATAAGTATTTCGGATCATGGTTCTATCCTAACTGTATGGATGTATATGTTATGGTGACACCGTTCCTGATGGGCGTAAGAAACGATATGGAGAACTTTAAGTTGATGACCGTAGCCAGAACTATGGGTATTGAGATCGACGAGAATAAGCTCCATGACGCTACTTACGATATTGAGCTGACTAGAGATATATTTTATAAGATAATCAACAAAATGGATGTTAAGTTATGAGGGGAATTTTAGAGGCTATGCATGATTACCCGGATGAGGCGCTTGGGTTGTGTTTCTTTTTGATAGTGGTTATCTGGTTATTATCAGGTATATTTGAGAAAAAAGATGAATGATAAACTCGATAAGATACTGGATCTCCTAAGATCTCAAAATGAAATGATCAAGGATATTCACGACTATGTGAAAGAAGTTACCAGCGAGAAGTATATAGGAGAATCTAGAATGACAAGCTTCTCTATTAACTTGGCCGCTGATATACTTACCGAAGCCATTAGCCCTAAGATAAAGGAGATGATGGTGGATCTATTGAAAAAACAAGGATGGAAAACTGAGTGAAATATGGGGACTTATGAGAGAAAAGTAAATCAATTAAAGGATTTGATGAGAAGGAAATACAAATCAGCTTACAATAAATCCAAGGAAATGGACATAGATATAAGCTCAATGACATATCTTCCATGCCCAGACGCATTTAACGTCATAAATATTGAAAAAATGCATGTTATTCTTGATCGGGTCAATAAGATCATAGATGAGAATAAGGATAAGCTCAAGAACCCAACTTGCGCCACTTGTGTACATCTACATGATCGGGAATGGGCGAAAAGATACGGGAAAGTATGCTGCTCCATTTGGCAAGTGTGCGACCATTATATAAACCCTAACAGGAAATATGATAGGGAGCAAAAGACTTATACGAGACGCCCAAGCAATAAGGCTTGTCCTAATTATGAATATGGTGATGATAATTTTGAAAACAGAAAAAGATGCTTAAAGAAAAAGAATACCCGATAAACAGCTATGGCCCAGTACGCACCAACAAAGACCGGACGTGCGTCTGCTGTGGCGATACGGTTCCCGCTGGTAGCAGCAGGATGATGCCGAGGAACGCCAAGTCCAGTTATTGTCTATGCATATCTTGCTTCAAAAAATGGAAATCTGTTGGTGGAGATCTTAAACTGATGGACAATCTCAGCAATGTGAAGAAAGAGCATATCATATATATGTCTAAGATCATGAAAGGTAATTGTGACATTGTTAAAGGTCATAAGCTTTATATAGCCCTAAAGAAGGCGATAAACGAGAAGAAGGTAGCCGTTATCAGATTCGATACCGACCAACCGATATGTATATCGACAAGAATCATGAATCCTTCATTCGGGGTGATCATGGACGAGTACGGTAAGGATATATTCCAAGGTAACCTTAAGCTAATTAATGTCCCTAAAGGTGTCAAGGATCTAATAGTTAACTATATAGAAAAATATCGTAAATTATGAACTTCAAGACATTTGTATTCATGATCCTTACATTCAGGAGAGTAGATCCTATACCTAAGAACATAGGTCTTATGTTGAGTATAACATTCTGGATATCTATAGTATGGATAATATCCAACTTTGCTATATTGATAATGAGATTAATAAAATAGACAAGATGAAACAAGGAGACGTGATATACAAGAATGGCATGGAGCTGCTTGTAGTATTAAGTTACGACCATAATGAGCCATGTAAGGGCTGTTTCTTCTACAAGAATAAGGCGTGCGGATCAGAAAAACTGATAAAATGCTGGGATTGTAAAAAGGAATATATATTCACGGCTATACGTAAATATAATACGACTGAACTGTGCGGAATAGTAAAAAGATATGAGGAGACGTATAAGATAATACTTAAAACAATCAAGAAGATTGAGAAAGAATGTCAAAAATATGTTATCTGGGATACTGTGCATGTGATGTTGAAAGATGATGGAGAGCTTATTATAAAAGCCTTATCCAAGGATAAGTCCGTGCTTTTAAATGATTTCATTATATATGTCAACAATAATGGGAGTATAGATGAAGAGGACTATGATCTATTATTAACTAAATAATTGATAGTACAAATGGACAAATCAAACAAAATAGAGAATCTAGCAAACAAGTATGTTGAAAGGCATATAAGAGATAGACATCTAAGCGATGATACGATAAAAGAAATAAAAATAGCTTATATTATGATTATAAAAGATTTTATAGCTATTGTCGATAAATCTACATCAATGAATGAAGATGATATAATATACGTCGTTAACAACATATCATCAATATTATATGAACCTGTAGAAATCTCTAATACCGATAAAAAAATATTGGAGATAGGGATAGCGCTAGGCCTAAAGGGCGCCATATCATGTATATTTGGTTCATTATTAAAAGATGACTGCAATATAAAAGATGAGATAATTGATATATCTAAACATATAAAAGAAAAATTAATATCAAATAAGATGGAATGAATCACGCTAGTCTTTTCTCAGGTATAGGAGGCTTTGATTTAGCCGCTAGAGAGGTAGGATGGAACAATGTCTTTCAATGCGAGATAGATCCATTCTGTCAAAGTGTATTAAAATATTATTTTCCAAAAACAGTATTATATGAAGATATTAAAAGAACTGATTTCACTTCATGGAAAGGGAAAATCGACGTGCTCACCGGAGGTTTCCCTTGTCAACCATTTAGCGTCGCTGGACAACGAAAGGGAGCGGATGATAACCGTTATCTCTGGCCGGAAATGCTTAGAGTCATACGAGAGACAAGACCGCTCTGGATTATTGGCGAGAATGTTGCTGGAATCACCAATATGGTTCAACCCGGTAGTGAAACTGACGTGGAAACGAAAAGTGATCAAGATGAAGAAAATTACAAGGAAACGATACTTGAGCAAGAATATATCATCAATACCATCTGCGACGATCTTGAACGTGAAGGATATTCCGTCCAACCGATCATTGTTCCAGCTTGCGGTGTCGGAGCGCCACATAAACGGTATAGGATATGGTTCATTGCTTCCGACTGTTCAGACGCAAGGGTTGAAGGTTTGCGACAAGGACGGGAAGACAAGATTCATGGATTTGAGTTCACTTCCCAAACAAGGGATAAAATACGGAGACTTATTACCGACACCAGTGGCCTCAGATTACACAGGTTCTTGTACGATAAGGAAGATGACAAAAAGCAACGGAGCACCGAGAACAGACTCTTTAAGAAATATGCCTGCCGTGATTGGGATGGACGGGGATCGACTCAATGGAAGAGTTTTCCAACTCAGTCCCCTATTTGTAGAGGAAATGATGGGCTACCCTTTAATGTGGACAACCTTACCATTCCTTACGGGAAATGGAGAAAAGAATCAATAAAGGCTTATGGTAATGCCATAGTGCCGTTGATAGCGGTGAAAATATTCGAGATGATAAATAAAATAGAAGGATATGAACAACAAACAACTTTATAAAATAACATTGACAAGGGAACAACTGATGCTGATATCCCGGTGCGTGGAGGACATAAGCAGATACGCAGCCGGAGACATGGATCTTCAGCATACCACGGAAACTTTGATAAATGATATGGATAGAACGGAAACGCTGGGGATAAGAAGCTTTATAGTCAATAACTCACGAGCGATAAGAAGAAGGTTGTTCCCAGATCTTGAGGATTTTGAGCATATAGGGTACGATGGAGGCAGTAAGGATAAGATAAATAGGAAGAGACTTATCGGCAACACCTACCAAATATATAGGTCGATATTACATCAGTTGGCCATTGACGAGGACTGGAATAATGTGTATAGTGATATCACGTTACCTTCAGGTGATATGGGGACGATTAAGGTGGAGAGGATTGACGATGATAAGAAGGATAATGATATTAAATAATTTACTATGAGCTTATTTGTATGCGCTAAATGCGGTTGCGTTGATAATACCGCTACGTCTAGTTACTGGATGTTGACAAACGAGTATATGGTGGACAAATTCGACTATGCCAAGGAACTACAGCCGTACAAGGGCATGGGGCTGTGCAGCGAATGCGGGAGGCTGGCTACCAGCCCAGACGGACGTGATGTCGTGGTGCCCGGTAAATGGCACGGGAAGTTCCCGAAGAAGAAAGCTACTGAAGAGCAGATGAAACATGTAGGGTATAAAAATTTAATATAAATAGGAATTTATAAATATTCTATTTATATTTGCGCTATGTATTTAGTGGAACAACATATAATTACTGTCAATGATAAGAGATATAAGGATTTAGATCGAATATGTTTCTTATCCAAGAATCTGTACAATGTGGCTTTGTATACAATAAAGCAGGAGTTTCTTAATACAGGTAAGTGGATAAGAGCTGTAGATCTTAACAAGAAGATGGTAGCAGAGAATAACATAGATTATAGAGCAATGAGTGGATCATCCTCTCAGCAGATTCTTATGGCTTTAGACAAGAATCTAAAATCTTATTTCTCTGCTATCAAGGCATGGAAGCGTGATAATAAGAAATTTACTGGCTGTCCTAAATTTCCAAAATATAAGCATAAAACAAAAGGCAGGAACGTATTTTCTTATTCTTACGCACAGTTTAAACATAGAGGAGATTTTATCTATTTCCCTAAAAAGGAAGGATTATCTCCTTTAAGAACTAATTGCAAGGAGGGAACCGTAAAACAGGTTAGATTTGTCCCTAAATCCGATTGTTATGTAATAGAAGTTGTATATGAGTCAATTGTGAAAAAGCAACTTGATGATAATAACAGGATCATGTCTATTGATCTAGGTGTAAATAACCTCGCTTCTATCGTGACCAACGTAAGCAATAAGCCTATTTTGATAGATGGGAGGAGACTTAAATCCATCAATCAGTATTACAATAAGAAAAGGTCAGATATTCAACAACAATTAAAGAAAGTAAATGGGAAAGAAAATTCGAGACGGTTGATGTCCTTAACAAGAAGGAGAAACAATAAGGTGAAAGATTATCTTCATAAAGCAAGTAAGGAGATAATAAATACTTGCTTGAAGGAAGATATAACAACATTGATAGTAGGTCATAATGATGGATGGAAACAAAATGTGAGTCTTGGTAAAAGAAACAATCAGAATTTTGTTTCTATTCCATTTGAGATGCTTATATCAATGTTAAGATATAAATCGGAAAGACAAGGACTAAGATTTGTTGAAATAAACGAATCTCACACGTCAAAATGCAGTTCTTTCGATTTAGAACCAGTATGTCATCATGATACTTATGTTGGTAGAAGGGTAAGAAGAGGTCTTTTTAAGACAAGAGATGGCATTCTTATTAACGCTGACATCAACGGAAGTTATAACATCATGAGAAAAGTAAAGGGGGATGCAGCAATGCCACCCCATACAGGGTTTGGGTATAACCCGGTTAAGAAATTTATTAACTAATTATACAGGTGTAAACTTGTATATAATTACCACAAATCAATAATATGAGAGTAAAATATTTTACTGACGCAGGGATCGAATGTACCCCGGAAGAATGTAAGCTGATTGAATCATTAAATAGATTAGCGAAGAAATGGGAGAAGGACGGCAAACGTCTTTGGTTGTATTCCGCTAGTGGGGTTCTTACTGTCATGATGCATGGTGATAGGGAAGACAATCCTATACCTGAGATGCTTCCTAACGCAGGTACAAATCCAGATAATATTATAACTACAATCTCAGGAATAGGTAATGATGGAGGAGATTGGTAAACAAATTATAATTTATGAAAATAGGAGAACAAATAATAGTATTTTTAGCTGTGAACAAGAATGGTGATGAGATTATTCTTGACAACACCCCCGCTCGGCAAGGAGAGATATGGACGGATGAGAGATCGGCGCATGACGATGAGTATTTTTCCGTCGAGGATCATAATTCGGCGATCGTACTCCCAAAAGGTACTATCCGTAGATTAACAGGTAGGGACTTGAAGTGGGAGGACGATCCTATATCTCTTAAATCCGTCATCGAGGGACTTCCTCATGTGGACATTGAATTTTATAAACAGAAGATAATAAACTTCGTAAAATGGATATAATGCCTCATTGTCTAAAACCTTAGTTTTATTAACTTTTAAAAATTACAAACATGAAAAAAGAAGAAAAGAAATTTGTAACAGAGTATCAAATCAATGGCAAAAAGTATGCCGGTGAAATATGGGCAACCTCATGGGAAGAAGCTGAATGTTTTATAAAACAAAGAGCTTCTACCGAAAAGGCTGTTGGGTTTATTCCTAAAGATTAATCATCTATACCACATCCAAAAAACAGATATTATGGCTACTAAAAAACAGATATTAGAATCAGATGAATTACTTCAACAAAAAAGAAGAGCTTATTATCTTTCAGATGAAGGATTCGAGGAATATAAAAAGTTCTTGTCAGATCCCGATCAAAAGAAATTTTGTTTCAAGGGATATTATTATGTAGAGGTAAAGGAGCAGGATGATAAAGAGCTATTAGGAGCAATGGGACGAGTAGTATATGAATAAAGTAAGGTAATTATATATCATTTAAATTTTGAATCATGAAAAAATATAAATTGTTAATAACAGATTTAGATGGGACACTGATTGAAGCATTGTCAGGAGATACATTCCCTAAAGGTATATGGGATATGAAAATCAAACTCTACGTATTTGAGGCTATCAAAAATTACGCTCCTGATGATATACTAATCATATCAAATCAGGGAGGTATAGAAAAAGGCTTCGTAGACAAAGAGATGTTTGAATATAAATTCGATTATATATCAAGCGCATTGGAGGATTATACCAATATATCCGTATACAACTTTTATTGCGACAACAATGATAAAGATAACATCAATAGGAAACCAAATACGGGGATGATAGACCAGTATATGGATTATATCAAATTCATAAATGATAATGTAGATGAGGAAAATAAGATCATATACGATACTATCATGATGATCGGGGACGCTTCCGGAAAAGAAGGGCAGTTCTCCGACTCCGATAAGAAGACGGCGGAAAACTTCGGGTGTGAGTATATGGATGTGGATGATTTTGTGTATAAATATAATAACCGATAACGAAAATAAGAAGGATAGGATGATAATCGCCTATCCTTCTCTTATTATGTAAATCCATTTTTGGATTACATTAATTATCAATGGTATAACTATTTATTTATACTCATCTTTCTTTCCTTGTTATCAAACATTCCACGCAAAATGCAGTTATCGTATATACAATTGTTGATCTTCCCTCAGTAGGGTTTTTACCATTTTGGGTAAAAACTTTATAATCAATATCTTTAGTGAACCTATTATCGCCAGTAAGCGCTCTAATAGCCTTGCCTTTATCAGAATAATCGCAGTGAGGGGCATCATATCGTGAACCGACCATATTTCTCAAAAACGCTCCTTTTTTTTCTTGACAATTCTTCCAGTTTAACAAATCCCTTTAATGTTATCATAACAGTCACGGCCTTAGCCTCCCAATATTCATCACCAGGATCAGATCCATATGTAACTAATCCAGAATTACGAGCGGACTGATATGCCTCTATCCTACCTCTCTCATTCCTAAAAACATATTTTAATTCCTGTAATAACGGATACATGTTCTTAATCCCGATATAATAGCCAAATTGCTCAAAATATTTTGATGATTCACGGATAAGGACACCTTCTCTTGGAATAGACCTTTTAAACATATCAATTACCGGTTCATTCTCCTTTATCGTATCTATAGCCGTATTTAATTCGGCTTGGACAATCTTCTTTTCCTCCTCGACCTTGTTCTTGGCTTCTAGTGCCAACATAGCTTCCTTCTCGGCCTTCACCTTGGCCTCATACTCATCAGCCCATGCCCTTGCGGCTTCCGCTGGATTGGAAAAGTCGGGAATACGCAAATGACTTACTTGATCATTATTCGACTTTTCCAACTTCTTTAATTCTTTTTCTTTCTCGATAAAATACCTTCTAGCTTTCTTCCCTTTATCATTATTCTCTACCATACATAGCTCTTTGGCCATATCCATCAATAGCAGGTAATCAGTCTTTGCAACTACCTGAGTATCAGACTCACCAAAATGGGGGAGTCTGTCATTCAGTAAGTTACCTAAATAATCATATTTTATCAATACAAAGTCCTGATTTTCAATAAAACCGTATTTTGATATACGATCTTTTATCCATGATGTAAAATCTCTTCTTATTTGAAGAAACGCATGAAGAAGCCTGGCGTCTACAACCTTATGATTATTATTATCTACTACCGGTATTAATGTATTTAAATCCATTTCGTTGGATTCGGACGTCAAAATTCCATTACTATTGTTCGTGGAATCATGAAAAAGATCTACATTTGTATTCATAAAATAATTACCTATTCCCATCCGTCCGGGATGGATAGATGGGAATACAAAAATAGCCAATCAAATTGTCTTAAACAATTGACCGGCTATTTTTTTTGTCATACCATATCAGTTATCTTCCCCTGTCAAAATACCAATTAGCGTCCTCTCCGGACTCATCCTTATTCCTACCACCTAGAAAGAATCCCATCGTCATGCCGTTGGTCATCAACCAGTAGTCGGATGTCTGCTTAATATCCCTAGCCGTCTTGATATTATACCATTGCTTACCAAACGAGAACTTCATGAGCTGCCTCCATAGCTTGCTCTCGCCCTTATACACTCCGGTCTGGACGGTAGCGAAAGGATCCCAGTTTCGAGGATCGGTAAGATCACCCAACTTACGGGCTGTAACCAGCGGGTCTTGTAACATGTCTATAGCGTTAAGCTCCATGAACGGGGATGTCTGGGAGGCGATCTCATTGATCGTCCTGAACCCGATGTAGGTAATGAACTGCCCGAACCAGCTATCCTCATTATCCTCCCTATATCCCATCAAAGCCCGTCCTATGGCCATCATCGTAGCGAATACCGCCATGTTGATAATCGATCTCTTGATATTGATCTGCTCGTAGGGGGTAAGCTTATCATACTCTTCCTTAAGCACGTCATATGCCTCTCCCATCCTGCCCTCGGACATCGATCCATAGACATTACCGGCCAGTCTCCATAACGTTCTCATATATCCTTCCTCAAACTGGTTGGTTTGGAAATTGAAACCGGCTTTCTTATACGCCCGCTGTACGGCCAATATAAACCATCCACGGTGAGGCAGCACCATATTAAGGATAGCGTTCCGGCTAGCCCCCACCCGGTTCTGCTCGTTCAAGGCGCCGTCACAGATCTGCACCATACTCCTTACCCTACTGGACAAGGTGGGTATATATCGGTCTATAATATCCTTGTTAGCCTCGTTCTTAGCCACGATCTTTCCGTCCTTGACATCTACCATGTTCCACATAGAATAATCCCTTAAACGCTCCCAATCGCGTTTAGCCTCGTTAGCGGACATATTTCTGTCTTTCATCATCATCTCCTTGAAATTGGAGTATGACCAGAACTGACCCTCGTATAGGCGGGTATCATCCATGACCGAGATAATGACCTGCGGATCCAACGGGGAGTTAAGAACCTCCATCATCTTAAACGGCAGGTCCCGGAATAAGGTTCTCCAGATTTTGTTATACGCTGCCGATCGTACACGGTTACGGACATTGAACACGCCTAGAGCCTCTCCAACGACATATAGCTTGTTGGTGCGGTTTATATCCCCGATCTCCGACACGTACGTACTTAACTGCTTCTGGGCTTCCCCATAGGCGTATTTCATGGAGTCCTTGCTTATATACTGCCCTACCATACCCTCCAAAAGGAAGTTGGCCTGCCCGGTAAGGGCGCCGGTAGCCGCGACGAATGGGGAGAAGCCTAAGTTGGATTTGGATACGAATTTGGTAAACATAAGAGCCAGCTTATTAAGATCGACCTTATAATTACCTATATTCCATTCTGCCCGCTTATTATTTATCCTAACATCATAGATACTGGCGTTAACCCAGTCCTGAAACATCCTATAGGCGTGAGTGGCCTCCGGGTTCTTACCGCCGTCGTATTGCGTCTCCAGCATCATGTTCCTGTATCCCATGACATCATCCAAGGCCGCCCTCTTATACTTGTAAGCGGTAGCCTGCAAGGATAACATGGAATAGGAGTAGGCGAAGTCATGGGACACGTCGTTGGCGTTCTCCAGCTTACTAAGATAGTATTTGGGGATCATGCGATATTTGTTATCGTTCTCATCAAGCCCTCCTAGGTCTTGTCCTTGACCATGTATGGGATCATCAACCCTCTCGCCAACGATGTCACGTACGGCGTTTCCGATGGCCGCCTTCGGGTCAACCCCGGCCTGCACCATCCTCTCCACTCCGCCCTTGGATATTTGTGGTATCTGGTAGATGTTCCTGAACCGCTCGTCATAATCCTCCATAGCCTTACGGCTTATGTTAAGCAGCTCCTTCCTCATCTCCCACTTATCCTTATTGATCGTAGCTTCCTCCCCTTCGTTGGTAATACCGTATTTCTTGAAAAAAGCCTCATTCTTGTACTTATCGAACCTAGGCGTATGATACCCATAACCCAGATCGGGATTATAATTAGGATTACGGAAAGAACTCTCGGCATCGGCCTCTTCTAGCCACTGGTTATTGATCGATAAGTCAATCATATTAATATCGAACCCGAAACGGGATACGCTCTCTTCCTTTGATATACCATTTTCCATGGCATCAAAGAACTCGGATACCTTATACGTACCGTTATTTATCTTCCTGACAAAGCCAGAATACCCCTTGGGAGAGTATTTCCTCATATAAGGATACAACCGGGTCCTGGCGTACTCGACAAGGATCTTATCAGCCTTACCCATCGCTATGTCGTTAGCTAGCTTATTATTGAAGTCAGGACCGTATTTCCTTCTCAAAAACGATACCTCCACGGTCGTCCATGACGGGTTCTTCCTAGATAGCTTAGCGGCCATCCTATCCACCTGACTCCGGGAGCGGGCAGACATATGTTCCTTGGCGAATTTAATCTCATCCATACCCTTGTCGTATGCCATGGCATCCCTTAAAGCGTTACGGTAAGAATCCGTGACTCCACTCTCCACCGTATCAGGCATATCCATCTCAATAGCCTCAGCGGAAGCGGCGGCATTAATGACACTCTTAGCCTCGGCCAGACGATCATATAACTCGTTTATCTTTCTTAATGACGATGATCCACGAAGACGATCGAAATCATACTCGCCATATCTAGTACTGTCCCGGTACTGAATAAGCAAAGGTCTTAGCTGGTCATTGATCTCGTTTATTGTCGCCATCGCCTCCTCTACCTTCTCTATCCTTGATGATGATACAGATTGCTCCGTGATCTTATCAACCAGATTCTCGTAATAATCACCCTCCTCGGATCCCCACATATCCTTGGAGAAGCCAAGATGACCGCCAGCTAGCAGGAACTCAAACGCAGCCTTGCCGCCCTCGGACCGCTCTATCCCACGAAGTATCTCCTTGAACTCGGCGGAAGCCTTACGACCATCGTTGGTATTCCCGAACTCCTCGGCCCACGCCTCGTCCCATGCCTTGATCTCCTCGGACATCATCAGAGCCTCGGATCCCTCTTCCTTTGGTGTCCCATCGGAATACCACTCGCTCTTGGCTATAGCCCTATCACGTAAGATATCCAGATAAGATCTCCAAGCTATAGGATCGGATTGAAACGCCTTCCAATCGACCTTCCCGTTCCTCACGAACTTATCCATAACCACATACCTGCTCCTGCGGATACGGGTCATGAAATCGGACGTGGCTTGCGATACCCTACGACCCAGTCTTTCCTCGACCTTCTTATTAACTTTCTCGATCTTATCGTAATAAGCCTGCACCATAGGTTTCTCTCGGTTCTCATCCAACCACCTATTTATCTCGTCGAGATATCGTTGCTGATCCTCGAACGTCATGTTCGAGATATCAAAATTCTGGATGGTAGGTTTGAATACATGATATACCTCCTTCGTAATAGGCTTATCCCCGTCATATCCTACTATGTCGTCACGGGTCTTCACCTTAAGGCCTCTATCGGATAGAAGAAGATCGATAAGCTGTTTCTCGGTCTTACCCGTAACATTCTTAAGATCATATATATCGATAATAGCCTTAGCCTGCTCGGTCCTGTATAGCAAATCGTATTTAGCGAAATCACGGGACGAGTCAAGGTAATCCGAGTTCTTCCCATTTATCTTCTGTATAAGATCCTCATTATCCTTTATCCCCCATCCACGCTCTTTCATCATCCTAGTCATCTTATTGATATTGGATATACCCTCGGTATGGGCTTCATTATGGGCCTTGGCTAGACGTTGGCCTAACATACCTAAAATAGCGTTACCACTATGCTCCAGCGTACCAAAGAACCGGGACATGACATTGATATCCTTATGGATGTTATTTATCAACTTCTTTATCCCATTCCAATATCTTTCCGGGATATTAAACATCCTGAGCTGTCCATCCAGCCAGTCCTCATTACGATCACTTCGAAGGGCGTTTATATCGGACATGGATGTCTCAGCCATACGTAATATATCATCCATATCCTCTACCATACCAACCTTATTGACGCCATAATAATCCGCCGCCTGATTATTGACGAATCCACGAAGATTCCTGATCAAAGGCACTATCTCCCCGTACACGTTATCGATAACCTGTATCGTCTCATAATCAAGTCCCTTGTCGCTCTTACGCAAGCTACTGGCAACAGTGACCAAATACTCCACCTCAGCCTTGGCGGTCGCTATGACACTCTTGGTGGATAGCAGGTTGTTGTTTTTATTAAGCTCACCACCGACTTGTCTCACCTTCTCGCCTATATCACGAAGAAGGGAGATACTCTCACCGATCCTCTGGCTTTGGCTTGATCTCATCCTCTGCAATCTGGTGTATAGCCTTTCCAATGACCTACCGTTCTTGATCAACTTATTAGCCACGTCAACGTCCGATAACGAGTACATGAGATGATCGCTATCCTTTAGCAGAAGCACGTCAAAGGCGCTTGGATCATCAGCTAACGCCGACTCCTTTATCCTGTCAAGTACCTTATTTAAATCCGATCTTTGGCTGGAGAAGAAATTACGTATAGCTCGTACCATCCTGCCAAACAAGGAGAGCTGGGCGTCCTCGGACGAGGTCAGATCCTCTACCGCCTGTTCCATGCCCGGCACGAACCGCTGGGCCAATGTCTTACCTAGGATCTCCCGCTTCACCATCCGATCCAGCTCCTCTCCTTGGTATTCCTCCCCATACACCTCATAGTAACGACCAGCGAACTGATTCCATAACGACGTGCCGACAACAGAATCCAGCACCTCGTCAATCTCCTGTTGGTTACGGTAAGTATCGATCAAGAAATGGGCTACCTCCTCATTAAGATCCTCTACCGTAGCTCCCTCAGCCAAGGCGATAACCCCATTGGCCATATCGGATAAGGCCCTAGCCGAAGGCTCAATACCATTACGCATCTTATACTTATCCATATACTCAGACATACCCATCACCCGGATACCTAACGTGGATAAGATGTTGGTGATATCAGTCCTGTTCTGAAGATCCTCCGCCTTCTCATTCTCAATAACCCCACGGACATTACTTCCGTACAAGGCGTTATCCTCCATCATCAACGACAAGGCTAGCTCCATGAACCCATCATACTTATTATTAAGTTCCTCGAACTTGCCTTGCCTTAACATGCCCTTGATCTCCGATCTGCTTACCGTAACCTTCTCCCCTGATGTCGTGATAAGATCAAGATCATTATCTATCTCCGTATCAAAACCGATGGAGCCTAATACGTTCATCTCAGAGGACATACTACCAAATCTATTCCTTAGCCTAGACAAGGCATCCATAGCGTTATAGATCTTAAGACCATCAGAGTTGCCGGCTCCGGTAAGATAATATCTATCCCCTAACCTTATACGTTCCCCGCTCAACATACCTTTCTTGATAAGGTAATTGACGAACCCTCCACGGGTGCTTATATTAGAGTCTGAGCTAATACCAAGGATCGGGATGAATGACTCGCTGTTATTAAGGGTTATTGAGGAAGAGCCAAAGGAGATGTCAGTCGTGCCAGACGGGATGTCGCTCTCCTCGACACTGCCGGCCAAGAACCCGGCCTCGACCCGCCCACCGGACGATCCTTTTATGGCGTTGGCGTAAGAGTCGTATATCTTGCCGTCATCCGATCTAAAGAACAGGCGAGGCTCACCGGAATCATATACCAATCTTGAAGATGGAGGAGTATAATTCTCAATATCATTTAAAGGCAAGACATTGCCAGAAAATATGATCTCCCCGTCTATACTTCCGCCTTTCACCCTAATATTAGGTCGTTGCCCGGTAAAAGCGCTTCCCACGGCCTTCCATAACATACGAGCTGTCTCCTTAATATCTATATTCTCCCTGATAGCCCTTATATCATCCCATGACGCCTCTTTCAGTATCGTATCGCCAATATTATCCTCGTTTATGGAATCCAAATCCACCTCCTGTACCGTAGATGTATCTACCACCGCCATATCATTGACATCACCTACCTCTCCGGAAGTAAGATAAGCCACGACATTGTCGCTATTCCCAAGACTTCTGGCCAACGCTGGGGCATCCATGTCGCTTATGACGGACAGGACCTTGGCTGACATAAGTTGCCCCCACTCGCTAGCGTTAAGTTTGGCGCTTATGGATCTGGCGGCCTCCTTATTCCTTGGTACGGATCTCGTCCAGTTCCCGAACTTAGACCTAAACTTATCGTTATAAATAGTCATATAAGCTTCAGCGGCCTTATTAAGGTCACTTACGGCGGCTATACCCGCTATCTTATCGAACAAGGTGGATACCTCGCCGGAAGGGGTCAAGACACGGGTTATCTTACCTTCCTTATTCCTTTTAATTACGCAACTCGACATAACTTCATGTTTTTGACAAAGATAAACAAAAAGCCCCCACAAATAAGCGGAGGCTGATATTCTTATATTCCTTATAGAATTTATGACTTAATCCGTATTCTTGCTATTGATGAACTCACTAACGCAATCACCAGCGAAGCCGGCTATATACGCTGCGTGTTCATCCTCTCCAACCTTAAATCCAAGAGACATGTTGCAAAATTGGCATACGCTCATTGCTATATGGAATGACTCGTGACATATATTTCTCATTATTAAATCATCGTCGCTCGAAAAATTCCAAAGTATGGCAAATTTATCATCATCGTCCCTATCCCTTACCAAATTTGCGAAAGACGCCTCCTTGTCCATATCATCCTCATCTCCCCATTTCCCCTCGTGTTCAGGTTCCATATTCTCGAAACGATCACACAACGTCTTATAATCTAATCCAACCGTGATAATCAAATCCAACGGATATATCACGAAATCAAATTTCTTTTCTCTCATAATCCCTTTAATTTTTCTATAACCTCAAAACACATCTTACACTCAATCCTACGATACAACTGCCTTACGCCATCTATCGTAGTCCAATAACGACCACCCTCTCGGTGCAGGAACTCACTCATTACCTTAGTGTCAGCCACATCATGTAGATCGTATGAGTCAAAACATAACTTACATATATCGTCAAGATCAAAATAAGTAACCTTATTATACGACATACAACGGATTTGTCTCCCATCAGGAACCTGAACATCGAAAACATTTATCTTCTCCATATTAAAAAACAGAGGGATGCCGATCCCATCACAGACCGGTATCCCTTATAATAAATTAGCGACGAAAAGCATGGTGATGGACATGCGCCACAAATGTAATTACAAAATTCGTAAAAACAAAATATCAAGGACAATCACCTATGCATTCGCACGGAGCATCGCTTTTCAAAACCCCATACACCCGATTGTCGCTAGTCAGCCATCGTTTGCCGTCACTCGTAATATAAGCCTGCCGGCATCCCTCCTGATTCACCGTGAGCGTCTTCTTAATACCTTTTGGAGTTGTTATCTCCAGCTCAAGAGTCCGATCAAGACCGTTGTTCATCACCGAGCCAAAGGAAACGGGGGCGCTTCCGGCCCCGGACCCCGGACTGACGGTCAGAGGCTGGTCCGTTACCTCGCCTACCCCGTCCTTCCAATTAATATTCAAATCATTAGCCATAGTTGTATTATTTTTGTTCTATTGCAAAGATAGCAAAACAAATAAACCCCAACCGGCTTTAGTCGATCGGGGTCTGAGTAAGAGAAAAGAAACTGATTATCGTCCCATCATTCTCAATACGGTTCTAGCCGCAGCTTGCGCCCATGTCCAGCTGTCATTAGATGTTACGTTAACCGTCTGTTGAGTACCATTTACATCCAAGTTAATAGTCTCCTTGTCAAGCTCGATAGTAGAGTCTCCAGCGGCTTGCGTTACCGTCACGTTGGCTATCTGGCCACCAGCGGCAGTTACCTTCAATGTAGCTGTCAGTTCCTCGATCGTGACGTTGGCCGGTACGTCCGAGATCGTGATGCTCCAAACGAACTCGCCAGCGGCTCCGGGATCGTCGGCGATAACCGCTCCGTTAGCCGTAGTCTTTCCAGCCGCCGTGTAGTTAGCCGGGAGCTGTAACGTAAGCCCGTTCTCCTCAGCCGGCGTGACCGCGAACGTAAGCTTAGTACTGTTAGACTTACCGGTGATGGTAACATTACCGCCTGTCTTTTGTACGGAAGCGTTAGGGCTGTCTGATCTTACCACCTCAGCAGCCGCTGCCTGATTAACTACCAACGCCTTCTTAGCCCCGCCGTTCGTGGTGACCGTAAGGTTGATAGTGCGTTGAAGACGACCGGTGTGTTTCTCACCGGAGAAATTAACCGCCTGATCTCCTGATCCTGATACCGGGTCGACGGTTACGAAACCGAATTTTTGTGATGCCATACTTAAATATATTTACAAATGTCATTTTATTATGCCAAAAATAACTTGTATCATATCACAAGCCAAATATAGGGGGGGGGTAGATACGACTAGCCCTGTACAACCTCAACATACAACCCTACTAAGTCCTTTAGATTATGACTAAGAGGAGTTCCGCTATCCCTAGTGCACTTATATACATCAGCGTTCTGGATGTAATATTTATCCTTGAATATCTCCATTGGAGGGAAATACGGGATAGGATCCCCTATGGTCCCGGCATGCTCCTTATCAATGACCTTGTATAAGGAAGCCGTATTTAATCCGGGTTCCCATTCCTTTGATAATGTATGTTGTTGAATAACCTCATAAAGGATATCCGTATCGTCCTTCACCACCCTGAGACAGAATCCGGCATCCACCAACAACCCGAACTCCGCCCCTTCTTGTCCCCATATAGGGAATAGAACCTTAACATCCAGTTTCTCATTAGGGGATAAAGATATAGTCTTGTTATTAACCACCATTCTGGAGAATCCGACAGCCACTTTCTGAGGATCGGAGACATCTTTCTCCTTTGCCTGTTGCCGGACATAAGTCATGGTGATATTTACCTTATCTGGATAGCCGGACTGAGCGTCAATAGCCCTCACCTGCTCTACGGTAGTGGCTAAGCTTACTTCCCTCTGTTTGGCTCCTAACGCCGACATCAGATCATTATCATACTTATCCATCATCCCGATCAAGATCTTGCCTTCCGTCATATCGAACTCCAGACCTATGATCGTTATCTTACCAGCTATAGCCCCATCAGCCAAAGCGTTACGCCTATCATATTCAGGGATATAGATATTTTGGTCATCCAAGAAAAACTCATGAAGATTCTCATTCTCATAAGTCCTGATCTCCTCATACTTAGCCGATTTCTCCTCATTAAGAAGCCTTGAGTCATCCAATTTAGCCTCGATAATCTCCTTAACCGTAGCTTTAGGATTAGCCTCCTTGAACGCCAATTGCTCCTCCCCAAACTCTATCCATGGGGCGGGATTCCCGTTAATGTAATCATCATAACTATAGCCCTTGGCGTAATTATCATCAAGCGGATCGTCCTGAACTAATTGATTGGGATATATTTCCCTGTTTATATATACGTAGCTCATATCTTATATCATTAATCTTGTTCTTTAACGGCGATACTATACTCACCTGAAGCGTAACACCAGATATTTATCTCGAAAGGCTTGTTAGCCGTAGTGGTTATAGAAGTACCACTCATGCTTACATAAGCCCCGGAGTTGGGTATAGCCTGCGTGAAGGCCGCCGACGGGACGCACCTGATCATCAGCTCCTCCCCTATCTGCATCCCTGACTGCACGGATAGGGTGGTAGCGGCTGATAACGTAGCCGTGATACTTCTCTTGCTAATAGGCAGGTTAGCTAATGTCGTGACCGTATTAACCCCTATAAGCCTGTTCATGGTCTTCTTATCGGCGGCCGCCATCAAACCGTTAGTAGACTCATTGGCCACGGCATATGTCGTGTTAGGAGGTGTAGCCCAAGTGCCATCTCCACGCATGAAACTGGATGTACTGCCATTAAGCTGTCTCAACAAGCCGTTAGCTGTAGTAGAGGCCAATCCGTATGTGGTATTAGTAGGTACGACCCATGTCCCGTCACCACGAAGAAAGGACGTCTGCTTACCAGCGGCGGGAGCCGGAACTAATCCCGCAGCACCGGCGGCAGAAGCCGTAGCCGCCTTCATATTGGCGTAGGTAGTATTCGTATCCTTATAATAGGGGATACCACCCACGATAGGACAAGCCGTATATCCAGAGGCGCTTGTCACGGTACTGCCGTTCTTGACCAACCCCGTGGACCCGTTAGCTCCTACAACACCATACGTTGTATTAGTATCCGTCCAAGGCACGTTGACATACATCTTACCACTACTATCCAGCTCTACCGGATAATTCTTACCATTCTCAGCATATCCGATCATCACCAATCCTAAGGTTGTGGTATTGGCCTTGGCGTATGTGGTATTTGTCGGAATCACCCACGTACCATCGCCACGAAGGAAGGAGGCTTGCTTGCCGGCGGCCGGAGCGGGTACCAATCCCGCCGATCCTGCGGCTGAGGACGTTGCTCCTCCCATGTTACTATATGTGGTGTTAGGAGGAGTTTGCCATGTCCCATCACCACGAAGATACTTGGCTTGCGCTCCGGCGGCAGGTGCGGGGACCAAACCTGCCTTTCCCGCCGCTGAGGCAGAAGCGGCTCCCATATTGGTGTATGTCGTGTTGGTATCCGTCCACGGAACATTCACATACATCTTACCATTTCCGTCAAGAGCTACCGGGTAATTCTTTCCGTTAGCTGAATACCCGATCTTAACAAGACCCAGATTATCGCTTGTAGCTTGGGTATAAGTCGTGTTACTGTCAGTCCAAGGGACATTGACGTACATCTTGCCATTAGCCAATAGCACAGCGTAGTTCTTTCCATTAGAAGCATAGCCGATCTTAACCAATCCTAAGGTGTCGGCCGTGGCTTCATTATACGTTGTGTTATTATCCGTCCATGGAACGTTGACGTAAGCGTTGCCGGACGAATCCAGTTGCACCTTATAGTTCTTCCCGGAAGTCGTATATCCCACCTTAATACCGCCAAGAACGGTAGCGGAGGACGTGGGAGGTGTGAAGGTACTTGGTTTGCCCGTAACCCCTGACCAAGGCACGGAGGAAGCCTGACTGGCCGTGTAAGGCTCATACCCATCCTCACTGTTTAATTTAGACTCGTCTTTTATCAGATACATCTTACCTGTAGACGTGACCTTTACCGTATCACCACTTTGAGCCGTAGCGGTGGTAAGGGCGAATCTAGCCGTATCATTAGCTACCACGACCAATCTCTCCAAAGCCGCCTTAGGTAACCTATCTATGCTGATGGTTCCGGACGCGATCTTAGAGGCATCAAAATTGGCCAATGTCGTGGAGATAGTTACGTTGCCTCCGAAGTCCGATGAGACACTACCGGTAACAGCCCCGGACAGCGCTATGGTCCTAGCCGCCTGTAATTTCGTGGCGGTAGGAGCGTTATCCGTCTTAAGAGCGTACTTGGAAAGATCAATATCATTAGCCTTATCCAAAAGCTGCTCTATCTGCTTGCCATTATATTTACCTTGAAAATCTTCCATATCATAATTATTTTTGCTCAAATATAGCTAGTTAATTATATACCATTTTACACCACCTATGTTTTAAAACATAAAGTAAAATATAGATAGTATTACTTTAATACGTATCTTTGCCTCGTAAAACAATTTTATCATGCTGAGATCATACAAATATAGACTTAATCCCACCAAAAGCCAAATCCGGTTGATGGAAATGACTTTCGGCTGTTGCAGGTATGTCTATAACTGGGCTTTGCAAACAAGGATCGAAGCCTATCAGCGTGACAAAAAATCAATCTCTGCCGTTGATCTTTGCAAGATGTTGACTGAACTGAAGAAAGATAAGGCTTTTCTTTATGACGTATCTAATGAATGTCTCCAGCAGTCAATCCGGAACATGGATCAAGCCTTTGTCAGATTTTTCAGGGAAAAGAACGGCTTCCCTAAATTCAAGTCAAAGCACAGGAATAGGCAGTCATTCAAGAATATAAACTCTGTTCATGTTGATCTTGAAAACAGCAGGATTAAGCTACCGAAGCTAGGATGGGTAAGGTTTTACGCCAATCAGACTTTCAACGGCAAGATAGGAACTGTTACGGTATCCAAGACCCCAACAGGGAAGTACCTCGTGTCTATCCTCGTTGATAACGGCGCCGATCTACCATCCAAACCTGTTATCGATCCCGACAAGACCGTAGGAATCGATGTAGGAATAAAGGACTTCGCCGTCCTCTCGAACGGGGATGTGTACCGGAACCCGAAACATCTGGAGAACAGTACCGTCAGACTTAAGGTATTGCAGAGAAGGTTAGCTCGCAAGCAGAAGGGAAGCGCCAGACGTAACAAGGCGAGATTAGCCGTAGCATCCATACATGAACGGATCCATAACCAACGTCAAGATTACCTGCACAAGGTGTCCTCTAAGATAGTACGTGAGAACCAAACTATTGTCATTGAGGATCTTAATATCAGCGGGATGATGAAAAACCATCGCCTAGCCAATAGCATCGCTAGCGTGTCGTGGAGCGAGTTCTTCAGGATGCTGCAATACAAGTCGGACTGGTACGGACGGAACCTGATTCGGATCGGGAGGTTCGATCCCAGTTCAAGGATGTGCGAATGCGGGTACATACATCGAGATCTTAGGTTGTCGGACCGTGAATGGGTTTGTCCTGAGTGTGGCGCCGTAAATGACCGGGATCTACTTGCCGCTAGGAATATAAAGAAATTTGGCCTAGAGAAAACTAATCTCATAGGCCAAACAAAAGATATCTCACCGGTGGTGAACCGGGTAGGGGACGTGGAGCCGTCAACATTAGTTGGGGCTACGAAGCGTCAAGTTATATCGGTGCAAACTGGTATATAATCACCTATAGCTATATACATAAACACCAAGAAATCGAGGGGGGGGTAGATGCGGGCAGGTGTTAAAAGCTACCGTCCCCATGCAGGAACCCGGTACGGAATATAATAGCCTTGTCTTTCAGCTTCTGGACAGACCCCCATTCCCATTCACCCTCACAAGGCTTAATGACATACTTATTCCCCCATGTCTTAAATCTCCTCTCTATAACGAACATCTCCGAGTCTTTCAAGACATGGAAGATACTCCCTACAGGGAAGTACTTATCCGTCCTTAATATAACACGATGATGCTTCTCGTCATATTCAGGATCACCCACGATATGTGCTTTATAAAACTGGAAATCATTTAACGTCTGATCCACTGGCTCTATCCAATAATACCCCTTACCCATTGCAGTTTGTATTTAATTATCTATATTTGCGGTGTAGTAACTCATAATGTTTTAAGTGATTTTCAACCAAAGGGGAAGGGTGTCCGTGAGGATGCCTTTTTTTCATTCCCGCCCACCCTTCCTATGAACAAAAGATCTACCTCGAACAAATGTAATCATAATAAAGTTACGGGCAAAAAGAAACCCCATCGGTATTCTATCGCCGACAGGGTTCTTCCAACGTTGTATCAGTCTTATATCATCTCACTCCATTTGATTGTGTCACCGACGAAGCACCGCACCGCCAGATACCTTACGAACGCCGTCCCTTCCGGGGCGTCAGGGTCTTCCAGATAAGCCAAGACAGCCTTGACTATTTTCTGGTCGCAGTCCAATACCTTAGGAAAGTAGTCGCTATAAAACATAGCGAACAGATATTGGACATCCCCCCAAGTGGCGTTATCAGGTTTCTTGGCCCCGCATTTATCGAACATCTGCTTAGCGTCCTCCATCGTCCATCTTCTCTTGGACCCATCGGCGTTAAGCATCTTATCAGCGGCCTCCCTAGCCAACTCCTTGGAAAAGTGATATCCATGGGTGTCTATATACCGCTTATAATCCGGGTCATCAGCGTCTGCTCCTCAGTAGTAACGACTCCTACGTCCCCTGCGCATATACGGTTCGGTACCTTCGTACTCGTCACGGATGCCACGTTCACCGAACCATCCCCTGCGATACATCTCATCCTCTCGTTCATGGAGTCTCTCACGTTTCTCAAGCTCACGCTCATCACGTTCCAGCTCCCTCTCGCGCCTTTCGAGATCACGCTCACGGCGTTCTAGCTCATCCATCCTACCGTCATGCTCCTTGCCATAATGGTCATATATTCCACCACCATAACCCATGTAAGTCCCATCTGAACGTCTGCTACGTCCACGGCCGCCTCTGCGATCATAGATCTCATCATCATATTCCTCTTGGCCGTTGCCTAAATCTATAACTCTCATATTAACCTAATTTTTTAATTAACAACTCTTTTAGCTCATCGAAAGAGGATCCCATCCTATCGACTTTCTCCTCAAGATTCTTAATCTTTCGGTCTTGATCCTTAGTCTGCTTAAAAGCCGGATTGATTTCCTCAAGGATCGAATCACAAGCCTCTAGCGTTCTCCTATGCTTATCGATACTATCGAGAATATCGGAGCTAGCTCTCTTAGCGGCGTTAAGCTGGTTCATGATCGGATCGACCGAGCAGGCCAAAGTTATGTTATTGGACATAGCGACATCCCTACCCTCCGGAACGACGTAGGTCATGGAGGATCCGTTTATCTCCACGGTAAGGTCTATCACCCTATCCTGTAGTTGCTGATATTGCCCCATCTGACCCATCTGGGGTTGCTGGAACCTAGGCTCGGACACGTTAACCACATTCCCCATCCTGAACACCGGAACATCGGACGTATCCAGCGTATATACTTGAAATCCTTTCTTTAAGTCTCTAAACATATCTCGATTTTTAAGCGGGAGGGAATACCCTCCCATTAGACATCCAATCTAACCTATTCCTCACCAACAGTCGTCTCCGACGCCGAGGCGGAAGTTGTAGGCACACAGCAATCCATGAGCCTCAATACACCCCTTACCTTGTTGAAATAAACAAGGCGTTCGGTGTTGTTAACCATAGCCGCTCCGGTCACAGCCACGTTGATCGGATTCACCACAGCCACGCCGGTTACCGGGCAGCATGTGTCATCACCTACCGTGGATACGGTGCTGTTCGCTGGAATAGCTATCTGTACTGGCAATGTCTCGCCTGTTGTCGGAACCACCTGCCGGATTTTCAGCAGCAGAAGGCCCTCGCATGGCAAGGACAGCCATATCCTTGGGTTGATGCCGAAGATGGTGTTGGTAGTAGTCACTACCACGTTCTTCGTGACCAACTCATAAAGAGACCCTATTTTAGAAACACAAGCCATAATAGCCTCCTTCCTTTATAGAGTTAAATAGCGGCGTTTCCGTTGTTGCAGCATCCATTGTTGCACCCACATCCGTAATTACCTCCATAAAATGCTTGACCCCATCCATAAGTCTGGTAAGGAGAGCATGAAGGATAAGCCGGCACAGGGGTAGGTCTCAACTGGTTGATCAAATTCTGAGTCTGTTGCTGAGTCAACGCGGAGGCTTGGTAAGCCGACCTTTCATCACGCAACTGATTGATCGTATTCTGCATCTCACGCATTTCCAATTGACAGAATTTATCATTAATCAAGGTTGTTTGAGCATCAATCTTAGCGCTCAAGATATTGAACTGCGTAGTAGCCTGCTCACGATTGTTTGTCAATCCTTGGTTGATGTTACTCTGAAGAACATTGGTTTGCTCTAACGTCCGTAATTGATTGTCAAAGCCTTGCTGCGTTATCATATTTTGAGTAGCGCACGTGCTTTGGTTGATCAAAGAACTCAAATTGCAGCAGCAGGAGCTAATCTGGTTACCGATCTCACATCCTTGTTGCTGTACGGCGTTAATAACAGCCTGAGAAGTCATACCTACCTGACCAGCTACCTTATCGATAGCGCCTTGCACGTTACAGATAGCGCTTTGCAATTGAGTAGTAGTACAGTTCAAGGCGTTAGCGATCTGCTCGATAGCGCTTCTGTTACCTTGGATAGCCTGCATCAATAGCTCACGGCCATAGTCGTTGTTCAATTGAGCCGGAAGACCGTTAGCGCAACAATCATTTCCATTACCACCAAAACCATTCCCGAAACCACGTCCGCCCCATAACCAGAATAGGACGATGATCCACAACCACCAGCCGTTAGCCCCGCCGAAACCGTCTTGGTTGTTACGACCGTTCATCAAAGCCGCTACCAAGTTCGGATCCATCTTATTTCCGCCTATTAAATTGGCGAACATCCCCGGAATCATAGATAATAAACCGTTAGTGGCGCTTCCACTACCGGAACCCATACCGTCTAACAAAACGATTTTGTCTCCACTTGTACCCATGTCTATTTATTTTTGAATTAATAATAACCCCACCTGATAGTGGGCGTTACAAAGTTCAAAAATTAATAATCCTAGGATCGTGATATATGTCATCATCAAAGCACGTCATGTCATGCAATTGGTATTAATAAGAACCGGTACAAGACAAAAAATCCGAAACGTATCACTACGGCCCGGATTCATGCAAATCTATAAATTCAATGTTTCAATGCTCGAAAGAAAACGTCTCACGACGTCAAAGAGAGATTAACTACACGAAAAATCTCGCATCAACTTATTTGTATTAGCAGTGTATTCATTAACTATCTTACTGGATGAGGGATTATCCTCTATCCTTGACAGGCGGTTATCGTCACTCCTTACCGTAACATCACCCATCCTTCGTACCATATTTTCTTGATATGATGATGGATCGGAGTATATAAGATCATCAACGAACCTGTATATCGCACCATCAACCGTCTCACCTACCTTCTCATATAAACCGGATTGGAATGACACGAAATCATCATACCTCCCACGAGCCAAGAACGAACCGTCCGGTCTCGCCTCGACGCCGCCGTTGACCTCCCGGAGCAGGCCCGGATTCCTTTGGTACAGATACCTGTAAAACCCGGCATCCATCATCCTGTCCTGACTATCCAGATAGAAAAGGTTTCTCATGCTACTGTCACCGGACTCGATAGCCACGTCAAACAGAAGATCCCTTACCTGACCTTCCGGCAACGACATCTCCATGCTTTTTAACGTACCTCTGTCATGGTGGTTCAAAGATACGTTATAAAATCCATTAAAATCAAGGAAACGTAAGACATTATTATATAAATCCGATTTTTTTAACCTTTCCTTGATCTGGATTTTCCTCAACGAGGTACAGGATTTGATAAAATCACGATCCTTTCCCTGCCTAGCCTCGTATCTCCTGAACTCCCGATCAATATCGACATCATCCATCTCAGGAGTCACGGGATGTTGGTATATTAATCTGGTAAGGATCATGTTCTCGGTATTCGAGGATGAGATGTTGGACATAACTAGCTTCTTTATGTTATCCTTGACCACGCCAATATCGGAACGGGAAGCCCCGGCGGGGACCACGCCAGCCGGCAAGTACGAGGGCCGCTCTATCCCGATATCGGCCAACATCTCATAGGCCTGATCGGTGTCGGTTATCGGAGCCGTGTTATGGTACGTATTCCTACTAATATACAACATGCTCCTATCATACATATCGGAAGGGGATGTATTCCCGGACCTTACATACACCATCCTATCCCCAGTAGAATAAGTATCCTGAACCTCGTATATCGGGTTCCCTTTTCCTGTTATCCTATCAAGATCGGAGATAAAGCTATCGTATACCGAATTGCCGGCCTGTATGGAGGACAGCATGACGTCCAGCGACGCCATAAGATCACGGATATCCTCCGGTCTGGATATAATCATCTCATCGCTGATCGCCTCGCTTATATCCACACCCATGTCGGCAAGATCCATGGCTATGTCATGCAGACGTCCGGCAACGTCCTTGATGTCCTTAAAATCATCCATATCGATTATCTCCCCAACCTTATCCCTTAGACCCTTCATATCCTTAGGCATACTGATATACGGTGTGGTACTATTGAAGTACGAGTCGGTAATCGTATTTCCGTCCTGACTCCGAACCTCCATACGGGTCATATTACGATACGTGTCATACATCCGATCTGCGTAATCCTGATCCTCCTGATACCGGAGTGCCAAGGAAGGGTATGGGATGGAGGCGAAAGCCTGATCGAACTCCCGGCGGTCGCTGATACCGCCTACCGCCCTCATGATCGTATCCCTTACCTCCATTGGATTCAAGGCTCTTCTCTTCCCTAACGAGTCATATGTATCCTCATATATCATATAATCATCACCAAGGCCTGACTCGGAGGATAGGAAATACATATCCTTCTCATTAAGATCCCCGTCAGACATAAAATCGACAATCCTCCTCATCATATCCCCTACCCGCTCATACGCCGATCTGTTGGTCATGATATTATCAATCTCATCGGCGTCATACATCCCGGATCGCTCAAGATTGTACCTATTGAGGAATATATCACCGCCGGAGAGGAAATTGGATACAATCATATCATTAAGATCATTGATATTATCAACGCCCAAGGAAGTAAGGGTATTATTGATATCCTTAACCTCATCGGCCATGAAATTACCGACGAAATAGTTCTTCCGCTTGATAAAGGACATGACATCATCATACCTAGGTTCCCCGTTACTATCTAGGTCATATTCCGATGGCATGGACATCCAGTCGCCAAAGAAAGACACGAAGTCGGGGGAGTAGGCCGTACCCCAGACCGATAAGGCCTGCTTCTGGTCGCCCAGCACCTCCATAGCCCTTTGGTATAACCCGGATGGTTGGTCGTTCGGGGCAAGGACATTATCTATCCCACCCTCCTTATTTTTTATAACATAACAAGATCTTCCCATTGCTAAAACGTTTTGTTACAAAGATAAACAAAATCCCGCCTACTCTCACGAGCGGACGGGGTACTAAATAACAACATAATAACAAACCTTATGTTTACTCTGAAAAAGTACAAATCATTTTGCCGATCCTCACGGACAAACAAAAGCTAAATCCTAAAAACAAAAAAAATGAAACTTATCGTTTAGCGAAAATATCTTTATCTGATCTACTCAGAACCCTACCTTTCAATTCCAAGAACCTAGGCATCCATTCCTTAGATATCTTAGACACGATCCACTGGAATCCCTTAGGAGTCACATAAACAGTGTTAGTTCCATAAAACTCATCGTCATCACGATATCTGTAACGAGCATAACCACGATCTATCATCCTTTGGGATAACAACCATCTTTTACCGGTTTTAGCGAAGAACTTATTATCCTCAAGCAATATCCGGAGATTCTTCTCCGCTATATCATAACCATGAGCCTCCAACTTCTCCCGAACCTCTCTGATCAACATATCTGTCTCTTGGGCTATTTCGGCTGTCTTAGCGAACTCAACCATAGGAGCTTGTTCTTTAATGATATTATCAGATATCCTTTTGGCTTCCTCTGCCGCTTTCTTCGCCTCAGCTAACGCACGCTTCTCCTTTTCCGATTTAAGCAAAGCCTCTAATGCCTCTATATAATCAGATGGAAGTTCATTCTTTGATGGCATATTGTTAGATGGCATAGAATAAGAACCTGTTTTTCTAATAGAAGGAAGAACCTCCAATGTTACCCATCTTTTAAATTTCTTGGCGAACTCCTTCTTAGATGACATAATTAAAGTATACATACCAGACTCATTAATAATCTTTATCTGGCTAACATATTGATTGTGAATAGGGGTGAAATCGTAGGCCTCCCTATCTTCTGACAATCTCAGCATTTTACAATCCTCATCATCTACCAACCTTCTTACAGCATCCCTAGGATCTGCATACCCTAAACATTTAGCTACATCATTACCTACAAACCATGGTTCATGCTTCTCATCCAACAATACTCTCACATCCCCAAAATCAGGATTCTCAAACAATTTTAAATTATTATCCATAATATAAAAACAACGAGAGCCACCAGCGTCCGTTACTCCACTGGCGACTCTCATTTATCGCCTACGCCTAAGCGATATTAATATCTTCTTCTGGTCTAGCAACGGATAGACACCGCAAATATAAGACCTTATTTTGAAACTACAAACAAACAGGATATATTTTTACAAAAAATGTAATCAATTATATTCCTCTGTCATATACAATGCATAATCATACCTATCCTCCATCATCATCACCACCTTCTTGATATCAGATAAAGTTAGTTTCTTTATCTCCATATTCCTGCTATCCATTCTGACAAAAGAGCCCTTGAACTCCTGCTCGGTTATGGCGTCCAACCTAAATAGATTGTATTTTATAAGTAACTGGGTTACGTCAAATATCAGGATATTAAGATCAATATCACCCTTCAACTCATTAAGTAGATCGCGCATCATATCCTTAATAGCGTCAGTGTCAAGTTCCAGCTTCTCGGCCTCCTTCATCAGCTTCTTGATGATACTATTGTACTCGATTATGATATTAGCGTTATCGTCATCGGTAGGCAGAAGTACATCCATCGTACATTTTATACCAACCTTATCACTAAGCCTTTTATTGAACTCAGTCATATAATCAAAAGCCTGATCCCTGCTTAAAGCGTATGTATGATCAAGCAACTGCTTTTGTCTGTTATTGACAAAATAATGACTGGTATATAACATCATCAAGACCTTCGCTCGCTGGATGCGTAGGTCTTGCATAATTTTACGGTGTAAAAAACTATCTAACTGCATAATATAAAAAGTCCCCACCGGGGCCATCACACACCCGACAGGGACCAACTTTTAAATATCTTACTCGTCAGGTGATGGACTGACACCGCAAAGATAAGACGAATAAATTTATCTAGCAAGGATTTTCCGCCTCATTTTCTCCGGATACTACATTACCGTCTGAAACCAAAGACCTATCCTCGGCAGCCTTCGCAGGCGAGGCGGCCCCCGATTGGAGGTCAGACGGGTTGACGAACGGGGTCTCCGTATCCTCGAAGAACGTCTCATCCCTCCTAATACTCATCCTGAACTTAGGAGCTATGAAAGGATCGTTATTAAGATCAATGTTGATCGTAACGTCATTCATCAAAATATCCTCCTTAGTCCTGGAATCGCCTATCCATCCTCTTACGTCAGTAGTCATAGGCATCTTACTAGCCGCTTCCTTGACAGCCCCTAGCCGTTTCTTGATAACATCCACGTCTCCCGTCAACGGAATCATATATGTCTTATTATCCAACAAGGATCTGGCTATAGCGTTATTAAGATCCATTATATCATCAATACTTACGCCTCCGCCTAGACCCTCCATAATCCTATCAGCCATCGATCCGATCATAGATGAAAATGATGATATATCCTGATTTTTCAATCTTACGGGGTACAGGTAATTTCTTCCATTTCCTGTCTTTATAGCTACAACCGGGATACGCGAATTTTTATAATTACCATACTTGTCCCTAACGATAGCCGTACAGAACGGGAATATGTTATACTTAATATTATCTCTCATCGTAACCTCCCCGTTCTCTATATATCCTACGCTCTCGACCTTACCAACCGTCTCATTGGTAAAGTCATTTTCGGATACCATCAACGTACCATTATCATCACTTATGCTAAAATTAGGTCTTCCCGGCAAAACACTGGTAACTGTGCCTACGAACGGTATATCAATCTCGCCAGCGACAGATCCTACATTATCCCTATACAACTCAAAGGCCATACTCCTTAAATCAGCGTTACTTCCTTTTGAGTCCGGGTCATTGGCTTTCAGTACCGAGACGAAATTGCCATCGCTATCCACGATCTTAATAACCATATTATCAACCAGCTCTCTGTAAGCCGACTTAGTCTCATCAGAATTAGGATCAACGACGTTAAGACTATTGTATTTATCATACAATTCCTTGGTATATGGATCTGACATATCCATCTTAAACCTTACCATATCACCCTTGCGGAGGCTAGCCGCTGCTTCCTGATTCACCGACTCGTTGTTAGATCCAAACGTATCACCCGTATAATAAGGGACAATAGATCCATCCTGCCCCTTGCGATACACCATGAACCAGTTGGAGGTCGATAAGGCGGTCTGCCGCCCCAATATGACACCAGTAGCGTTCTCGAAAGCCTGAGCGTCATCCTCGCTAATCATCCATCTTGAGTGGTTATCTGACTCTATAACAGTAAATATGTCGGTTCCGTTGGTGAAATCCATCACCCTTCCATTATCAGTATCAGTGGCATCAGATCTTTTAAGCCCAAGACCGTCCATAAACCTGTCAAGTCTCATTCCGCCAACCTCATAATACATGACCCCACCGATCTCTCTCTTCTGGGCCATCAACACCACCGGGTTCTGGGCGGCGTTAACTTCCGTCCTGCCGGTGGATGTCCCGGGTTCGCTCTCTGTGAGGACATCACCCATAGGTATGGATTTATCGTAATCCTTGACAGCTATACTTCCATTATCATACAACCTCATCCATTCCACGAATTGAAGAAGAGGATCATCAGAATAGTTATTGATAATATCAATAGCCTCATTAAGCTTATCCTGATCAATCTCATTGCCATTGTCAGCCTCATTCATAAGATCATTATAAGTCTTTATAGCTTCTTTGATCTGATCCTGATCAAGACCATTGATATTCATATCTACAATATCATCAACAGCGTCCTTGATATTATCATAAATATTATCATGGATCTTCAATCTATCTATTATCGATCTAGCCTTATTGATCCTTGAAATAGGATTATCCCCAAACCCGTTAACTAGACTATCGACACGAGGCTTGTTATTATCATATATCTGTCTCTCCCTAGGAGATAAGACATCCTCATTACCGTTCCATATCTTTATAGCTATATTATTGATTCTATCGTCAGAAGGATTTATGATATCCTCATCATCAGGAACCCTCTCGACTATATTACCTTCATCGGTCTTAATCTCGTTCTCCATAGATCTGGCTATCATATGATTATATGTCTTGAACATAAATGCCTCATCCTCCCCTATAAGACCATCTTGGTAAGCCTTGTCTATAGCTTGGTCGTTGGCGTAAAGATCATTGGCATCAGGATTATCAGTATTCCTGAAATCATACTTGCTATCATCCTCCTCATAAGTCTTACCCCATACGTTCGATAATATCTTCATGAACCCGCGCTCCTGCGCCCGGATGAATCTTCTGTCACGCATACGACGAAGAGACTCGTTTATATTCTTATAAGCCACAAGATTATGACGATACTCACTAAGCAATGCCATAGCCTCCTTATAATTATCAACCCCACGGATAGATACGACGTTCTCAAAATCAGCTATAGTATCATAAGCCGCCATAAGATCAGCGGCACTGATCCTTGAATCATTTCTATTTAAGAACAACTTAGATATATCAGCCTCTGAGTTAATTAACGTAGTTAATTTCCTCTCCAATGCGATCCTATCCTCTGTTAATTTAAGAAGCCTATCATTCTCCTTGACCAACCTAGCCTTATCAGATTCAAGAGCGTCCTTCGACGCGACACTTTGTTGAAGCCTCAAGACATTCTTCTCCATCCTCTGTATATCATCCGTAAGCTTCCTTAATTCTTCAAGATCCCTGCTCGAATCAGGATTAAGACGAGAATATATATCAAGAGCGGGACCTATATCCGTATTGTATATCCTTCTTAACTGATTGGCTATATCGTTCAAATTATCCTTCGCCTCAAGGCCATTATAAGCCATATTGGAGATATAGGCGTTAAACGACCTATTGGATATACCATCGGTAAGGGAGTCGGCGAACCTATTGGCCATGGTAAAATTATCCACCTTCTTATTAAACTCGTTGACAAGATCGGCTTTATACTCATTAACCTGCTCATCCGTCATATTCATATCGGAGGCTATATCGCTATTAGGTATAGACTCAATGACTGTCTTGAAATTCTCCTTGGTATCATCTAACATCCCCATTTCCTGATCATAACGAAGACGATTGAACACGGCATCACTAAAAGTCTTATCTATGATTCTAGAATTAGGTATATCGTCAGCGTTATTATCCGTTTTCAAGCCTGATAATTGAGCGTTCAGAGCCATACTGCCACGAATAGCACGGACAGCGGCGGTGGTCAAGGCGCCGGCATTGGCGTTGTAGGCCTCCACCATCCCCTTGTTCCGGGACATGTCTTGGCTCCATTCCTTTATACCCCCAATAGTCTTTCCACCCATAATCGATCCGATAATCATACCGATACCGATCTCCTTCCATCCTTGGCTAGACCCGTACGTCTCCTTGAACCCATTCTTTATAGCCTCCATATAGCCTATATTCTGCCGGATAGCCATAGGATTGTATCTTGATTCTACCCAATCCTTGGCGGACTTACTAGCCACTCCCTGAAGACCTTCCTCATACAGACCCTCTGACACTGGGCGCTTGATGATATTGAACGTATTTCCGGCTACCTTCTGCCATTTCTTTGGTGTTATGGCTCTTAACGTACCGTTATCCATCCTCTCGGCACCTACGCCAAATATATTGCGTTTTATGAACTTATCCACACCAAGATCCATGCCGAACATATCGCCGAACATAGCTATATTGGATAATGACAATATGCCGACGTTGGCGGCAAATACGGCATTAGCGGCATTGGCATTGTCAGCTCTGAACTTCATAAGCTCCTCATATGGGACTTCCCTTCCATAAGCGTTACGGTAAGACTGCCTGAAATTCTCCTCAGCCTCCATCAGCATGCTTCTGGCCTCGACAGACGCCTCCCACGAGGTAGATGCGCCAAGGAAAGCGAGGGTGTCCAGTCCCTTGCCTATCCTCCGTCCCGTACGGGCGGCCCTAAGGTAGACGCCGAACGCTTTCTTGGTATCCGAAGCCGCTTTGCCTATCCTAGCCAAAGCCACGCCCGCCCTAGCTCCCGTACGAGCTAAGTTCATCAATCCAGCGCCGGAATATACGGCTGACGATAACATGGCTCCAGCGGTAAAAGCAAGACCGGATAAAAAATCGTTAGACCAGAAATTAGCCGTGGTCATGCTTTGAAGGAAATTCATATCCCGCTCCTCACGATTGTAATAATGAGCAAGACCGTAATCCATCTTCTTGTCCTGATCATCCAACCATCTCGTGAAATCGTTATCAAAAACAGCGTTAAAATTACCTCTGGATACACCGGCGTAAATACCATAAAAAGGCTGAATAACACCACCTAATCCATACAAAGCGGCTTTACCTACAAATTTCCCCAAACCTCTCATCCATTTCTCAGTCCTACCTTGACTCCTAGATAAACGTGTGTCGTTATCTACACCGGGGATATAAGACTCGTATTTAGGTATCCAAGTACCGCTACTAAGTCGATACCTTGAATCCTCCAACGATATCTCCGGACCAGTAAGATTAAACCTGCCCTTATAGCTTTGATCAGAAGCCATATATCCTAATGGGGACATATGTTTCATATCATCATAATAATTTGTCTTAACAGTATTCTTGATCCTCTCCGACAATGACGGTATCTGGGACTTTGATCTCTCGGAAGCGGAATACGGATCCAATACCGGAGGCAGGTCACGATCCGGTATATCATAGGGATCCGTACCAATAGCCTTTATATTATCTACGTTTATGGTAGGATATCTGTACTTCTCGGCAAGATCCTTTCCGTTAGAGGTATTATTATAGATTTCCATTGTTTCCATTATTTCCACTATTTCCGTTATTCCTGTTTCTTATCTCCTGATCAATCATATCAGCTATGGGCGAGATGAAGCTCTCGAAATCATCAGTAGTAGATCTTCCCTCGCTCCTCCAATACACCTCATTCTCCTTGCTAAGTATCTGTTGCCATGCCATGACCAAATAATACTGCGGGCAGAAGTCGATCTTCCTTGCTACCTCATCAGCATAGTTAACGCCATCCAGATCAATTGAATACAACGGGGTATTACCCTCTCTAGCCCCTCCTTTGCTATATATATCAACATTTATCCCAGAAGAACCATTATTATACTTATATCCGGAAGCCCTTAACTCGTACATAGAAGCGTTATCGAACAACACGTCAGTAGCGATCATCATCTGATTCTTCCTGATATTACCGTCATTTATATTCGTAAACATATCTATATAAGGCATTACCGTGTCCTTGGCCCCGCTAGCGTAAGCGAATGGAGCTACCAACAATGACTTAGCCATCTTCCCATAAGCGTTGTTGCTTGAGCTGGCGAAAGATATGGGTACGACACCGGAATCATAGGTCTCGGACGGGATGCTTACATCCTCTTTGTAGAAAGTAAGTCTATTCGCAGCCAGATCAGCCTCGCTTACCTCAACAACAGATCGACCATCACCTCCATTATTGCCAATGATCTGATAATTACCATCACCTATAGGGGATATGGTAAACGTTATCTTCGTATTGGCATTATCCTTATCCTTAGGAATAAAACCGCCACCACGGGTAAATAGGTCACTAACCTTTATATAATCTTTCTCTTCTTGACTTTTAGACGGATAATCACCGGAGAAGATATACTCACGCTCGGCATACTCATGACGATATTGTCTCAGGTAATCCTCGCCAGCACGTTTAGCGTCATCAGCGATCCTACCTAAATCCCCACGACTCCATTTATGTCTTAATAAATCATTCCTCTCTTTATGAGCCTCATCATATATAGCGGTAGCGACAGCGATCGCCCTGTTATCCCCGGCAAACCTATCTCTTATTTCCTCAATGTGCTTATTCTTACTAGCCCCAGATACGGCAAGAGACATTATAGATTCAATATCATCAAGCGAAAAAGACGTTCCCATTAAATCATTCACACGATCCAATAAGACACCTGATTGACCCGAATCCATTGATACATGAGGCATTTCTCCTTCAACACCGTAATTAATAGTATTTATATTATCATTTAACAAAGAGCTGTAAGCGGACAACTTACTCCAATCATTTAATGTTATATCGTTTATACCATTTATATCAAAAACCTTATCGCCATTGTTATTAATATCTCCAAGATTGAATGTGCCGAATCCATAACTAATATCTATACCTGACCCACTGTCCGATCTAGCTTCTCTCTGAATTATAGTATCAATACCATCCAAAACAGCATTGCTCGCCTTATTGAATCCATCATTGATCTTATTATACTTCCCTCTTTGGGTATTTAATCCAAGAAGCTTCAAATAACTATCCTGACCATTGTAATCAAGCAACTCGTTCCTTGACCCTCCATTGGCCTTGAAATAAGCCATGATAACCTGATCGTTATCCATATCCTTGACCACGTTACTATTCTCAGGATCAGACGCCCATGCGTCGATCTTCCTTCTAGCGTCATCTGATAATGACTTAACGAAATTACCCATGCCGGTAGTCACCGCCTTCTCGTTGGCTATGAACCCGTTCATGAACTCATCGCTTATGCTCACATCGTCAAGGTTTGCGCTCTTGGTAACCACGGTAGGCCCGGTCGTGTCATCACCTCCATTCTCCGACTTACCCGATTTGCTGGCTCTCATCAACGCTGCTTTCTCCATGGCTAGATTATGCCTTTTTGTCTCATTAAACTTAGCTCTCTCCATCATCTGCTGATTAGCCTTGAAATAATAATCATCAACACCCAACGTCTCGTATGAGTTATTATAAGACCATCTCAGCCCGACGCCACGAAGGAACTGCTGTCGTACCATGAACATGCCGGCTCGCTCCGGGCTGTAGTTGCTACCGATAACGCCCTCGGCCTCCTCCACGAAATCATTTCTCTGCTTGATAATATCCGCCAGCTCCGACTCCAACTTAGCCCTCTTGGCCTTGTCATTGCCAACGCCCTTTAGCTTGGCTCGTATGGATTCTTCCTTGACACTGAAATCATCAATATACCCTTTAAGGAAATCTGAGGTGCTTTGAACATTAAATAAGTCAGGATTCGTTCTAGCCATATATCTTCCCTCTAATTGCATCTGAGCCTTACCGTTCTCAGATATAGAAGCCATGGCTATATCCCTGACCTGAGCGTAACTCATCTCATCTATATACATCTCACGCATCTCGCCCGTCCTGTTGCCATTGGCATCAGTCACCGGTACATTGACTTTCTTCCCCTTGTTAAGGGAGATGAAATTCTTCATCTTCTCATCAATCTCAGCGTGGTAATCCGTATAAGGGGTATAATGTATAGGATTAAGACGTGTCCCTACCTGACCGTCATTCATCCAAGCCACGGCATCCGCAAAAGCCTCAGCCTCGTTTATAGGACTATACATCTTGGGATTGTTCAGCTTCATATCCTCCATCTTCTCGCTAAAAGCCCGGATCTCCCTAGTACCGGCAATAGCATTCAACACACGGGTATCCAGAGCTTCTCCAAGACGAGCCTGTATGCTTCTGGCTATACCGTCGGAAGCCAAATTAGATTTACGATACACGTTATTCACGTCCTGTATCAGCCCATTTAACCTATTCTGAAGATATTCCCTATCCTGAGGTTTTATAATGTCAGAATTGATAATATAATCAGCATACTCGTTTATAGCCTGCCGATTGGTATCTATCTTCTGCTGCATGTACCCCATCCCCTGCATCATGACATCCATGTTGTAGGGCGATACATACTTGCCGTAATTCCTTAATATACTATATTGTGAAGCCATCCTTTATCCTTTCTTGCCTTTAGTTACTTCCTGAGCAGGATATAATCTCCTATAACTCAATATATCTCCTTGAGGATCAGCGATTAATTGTCCATTGGGACCAATCTTTACATCCCCAAATATAGACCTTAATGTATTCATGGTCGTAGCCGTATTCCACTTCTGCTGGATCTCGTCATTTACGCTATCGAAATACCTAGCCCAGTTCTCGTCATTTATAGCCAATCCCTGCAATATACGTTGCTGGTAAGCTTGACGTTGGGCTATATTCTTATCATACGTATCAGCCCAAGTACGGGCGTTTACATTATCAGCCCAAGCCCTTTGAGCCACGTTCCCTTGTTCTACCTCATTAATGTATCTACCTATATTGGAACTCATGATAGCCTGTAAGTTGGATGATAAAGCCCCTCTCTGGGAATCCGGGACATTACCCATCTGATCCAATTGTGATTGGAAAGCACGATTAGCCTCAACCATATACTGATCAGCCGATCTCAACACCGGGTCTACAGTAGGAGCGTAATGTCTTTCCAGACCTTCCGTTGTCACGGCTCCCGGAGTCATCCTGAACACCTCAGGGAAGTCAAGACCGCCACCCACTATATTCCTGCCTCCATTGCCGCTGTTCGACTTACCGGCATTTGTATTGGTCTTAGGGAGTGTATTGGGATCAATCAGCTCAGGCATATCCAACTTAACATCAGGATCCTCCACATCACCTATATCCATAGGACCGGGAACTACCTTATGAGGATCAAGTATAAAATCAAGACCTTCCATTCCTTTCATGGATCTCAATGCCTGCATCTTAAGCATATCCTCGCCAAGTATCTTATTAACGACATCCTTGTTCTTGTCAGAAAACAGTTGACTAAAATGGGTGATACCAGCATCGTTAAGAGCCTTATGCTGTTCCTCTGTAACAACGTCTAGACCGATCATAGGGCGAGATGTGGTAAACAAACCTAATTTATTGTCTCTCATCCTATCATGATATGCGGCTTTCTTGTCTTCCGGGTAATTACCTTGACTATCCTCACCGCCAAAGGAAACGAGCGTCGTGTAATCCCGAAGCGCCTCGGCGTTGGCGATGATCGGGTTCTCAGCCGTAGCCAAGCCCATCCAGCTACTTGTCTGACCGTAGATAGCGTCTTGCAACGCCCTAGCCCTAGTGCCCTCTGAAGCTCCCATATAAGCATCGTAAGCGACCGGATTGAATGTCTTATAATAATTCAACCTCTCATCCGTATTAATACCTCCATAAGAGCCATCAGTTCCTTGGCGCTGATAACCGAAATAGTTAGGATCATTGTTGAACCTATTCTCGATCGGGCGGAAAGTTAATTTACGACCGAACAAAGACGTGCCTCCTATCTCCATCTTCTGGCGAATACCAGCCACTTTCTTAAGCAGCTCTTTCTTAGCCTCAGCTATATCCTCCTCCGTAAGACCGTATTCTTTCATGGATCTGGATATGATGTTATCTATCTCACCTCCCTTGGCGAAATACGTATCCTCATCCTTCTTCATCTTCCGGTCTTCCTGCTCCTTGTATATGACATTAGCGAAGTCCGTAAACCTTCCCTCTAAGCCATTAACGGTATCGTTACTATCATTTATAGCCTTAGATAATACAGAGGCGTTTAAACGCCTTGTATTCTCGTCATCTATCTTATCGTTTTTCTTCAGCTTCTCCAGCGCCTTTTTCTGATCATCGTAAGCCGATTTAAGACCGATCTTAGCCTTATACCTGTCCATTAACGTAGCATACGTATCCTTAGGCGTGGCTTTGATCCCATACGTATCTCTGATGTATTTAGCGAAATCCGGCTCTATGGTTGTGTCGTCGGTAATAACCTTCGTTCCCTGCTCCAAGGAAACGGGGGTTCCACCATCGGCGTGCTTCTGCCCCATAGCCTCCATCGGCGCCTCTCCGGGCTGCGTCACGTACTCACCCTTCTCGACCTCTACGTTGGCTTGATCTTCCATCGACTTAGGTAACGGATACAGATACTCACCGGTAAGGCTTCCGCTATCGAACCTATTATTAGGTCCTAGATAAACGCCCCCGCCATCCTTGTACTGCATCTGGGATTGCCTTCTTTGTCTGGCCTCACGCTCCTGAGCCAACCTGATATTGGTACGAGTACCTTTCTCAGACGCTATCCCAGAAACCACGTTACGAGCCAATCCCATGATACCACTAATTCCTGAGGCTATGGTGGTTATCGTATTAGCTGTTTTAGCCCCGGTGAATAAATCTCCATATCCCTCGCTTCTCATACGCCCTATACCACGACCCATCTGAGTGAATCTAGACCCTATATCATCAGCGCCATAGTAAGGGATGGTGGTAAAATCAAAAACATCCGTCTCGCCTGAACCGGTCTTAGACTTATCAACATCGTTAACAGTTATGTTATTAAGCGTAATACCATTGTCCTGATAATTCTCAGCTATACGTTGCAAACTACCCTTGAAGCTAGCCGGAAACACATTATCCTGATCAAAAGCATTAGCATATTTAGTCCTCAACTGATCTGGAGTATCCAAAGAATATATCCCTAGCGGATTGACCGGCGCGGGTAATCCTTGGTTGGTATTCACCAAAGGTTCTATACCTAACCCTTGTATACCGTCCATATTACCAAGCATATACGACCCGACTTCCCCGGCCTCTTGATATTTAGGTATCTTCCTCTTGATTACATACTTGCTCATGTCTAATTAATTTCGTTCTGACACAAAGATAATCTAAAAAAACGGAGACTCACCATTTATATAACGATGAGTCTCTTTAACACTAATATTTTAAAGCCGCAACAGGATTACCCCATTTCTTCTTCCATTCATGTCCAAGATAGTCTATAAGCTTATCATAAGTATCTATAAAGCCCCCATCTATAATGCCGGTAATAACATTCTCTATAGCCACTATATCATTCAACTGATTCTTTGTGGCCATATTTCTTATCCCACTCTCATGTTTATTAAACACTATAAAATTAATAGCTTTAGCAACTCTTGATATCCTATCAGACAACTGACTCTTATCATTAACCAATCTAGCTACAGATGAACTCATTTTGATATAAGCTTCTCCGGCGGCATTCCTGTCCTCTATAAATCCATCATGTAGCCATATTATCACCTTGGCATATATTTCTGGATCCAACTCCAATGCTACCATAACAAAAAAATACGGATTGACATACCATTTCTGCCCTTCTCCCTTTCCTCTTCGGTAAGCCATGCCGTATTTTTTAAGATCAGTTATCTTATTGATTTCCAATACATAATTTTGTACTGTAAGATTTCTTACAGTACATATATTGCTTATACTCAATTCTTTAACAAGAGCCTTCATCTTTTCCTGAAAACCATTTGTGGAGAACAAATGATCAAGTCTCCTCGACTCTAATCCCATAGATTTGCGTTTTTCATTTAAAGCCTCCATAACTTCCGTTATACACACAAACCCGTCCTTGGACATAACAGAAATGTTCCTACCTAATAATTCCCTACTCTCTGATGATAAAATCAAATTACTTTTCATATCTTTACTAAAAGTTTTTAATTAATAAATGCGCCTATCCGCTCGTGATGAGTAGGTAGGCGCACAAATATAAATAATAAATTACACAATTACAAACTATAAAACAATGAAATTCAATTTATAACATATTGTAATTATTGAACAGTACTAAATTCTTTTCACGAACAACGAACCTAAGGCTTTCACCATGTCATAGAAACCAGCGGAGCTGAATCCTACAGCCACTCCATATAATAAAGCTTCCCACCATTCACTACCTACCAACAATGGGGATACCTGAAGAAACCACGCCAAGATACATGTCAACATGCCAATAACAATAGCCGATAGGATCTTAGCCCACTTGTGGGTATCGATATACGGTACTACCTTAGCTAGCTGGGTAGCTGACATCGTGACGAAAGCCATGATACCGGTAAAGGTAGTCAGATCAATAGTAATAGCCCCTTCTGATGGGATTATCTCCTGCGCCATCAAAGCGAATGGTGTCAATAACATAACGAATAAAAACAACAATCTTTTCATATCTAAAAACGTTTAATGATTTCACAAATGTAACATTAATTTTGAGATCTACTCATGCCTTTTATGTTAAGGCTTAATCCCGGTATCATGTTAAGTACCAACTGCCTTTTCGCCTGCTCCCTACGCATACGCTCGGCTTCCGCTATCTGCGCCTCTGACTGTGGATCATTCTTAATGTTATTAGCGATACCCTCTATAGTTTTCTTGTTAGCGCCAGATTGAGCTAGCATCTTATATAACAGATCTTGACCCTCCTTCTCCCACCAACTATCCATGGTAGGGCGAGAAGCCAAAGAAGGATCGGCGGGGGCTACCGTCTCAGGTACGGGCTGCTGACCTCCGTCCCCCGTGCTCGAATCCCGCTGTCCGAACTCGTATCTCATTGGCTCGTTCTCAGGAACACCATACCTATTAGCGAACATATCAGCGAACTCAAATCTCTTCTCATTTCTTAAGGTCGATCCAAGAGGCCTACCGTATCCTTGATTCCATGCCACGGTAGCGTCCTTGTAGTTGACGGCGTTATCGAAATCGGATTTAGAATACATATAGTAATTATATACATTACCTTGAGCGTCCTTGTCAAAAAACTTTCCTTGATTGATGTAATTCCAACCTAACCCCGGGACCTTGCCTTGATACTCATCCACGAGATAATCCAACTGCTGTGTCAATGTCGGTTTCTTCCCATACCTGCGCTGTAGCTCCTTCTTCCTCGGTCCAAGCCATTGTTGGATGCCAAAATCACCGGCGGCTCCTAGGGCTTTGGTGTCCCCTCCGGACTCGGCGGCGATGTTCGATAGGATGCCGATAGCTTGAGTTTGTGGTATCCCTTTCTTTTCTGTCAGATAGTCCCATATCTCATCATACACAACCATCTTACTATCCTCTGATCTACTAGGATCAATAACGTATTTACCGGCACCATAATCTCGTTCTGTATTTACCGGACCTCCATCCTCCTTATCCTCCAACTTATTCTTAGACATAATAGCGTTACGGATAAGAGCATCCTTCCCGCTTTCCAGAAGAGGATTATGATCCTCAAACGACCCTCTCTCCTCAAACTTATCGCCTATAGCGTCTAGTACATTTGTGGCTACGTTTACAGGAAATTCCTGATCGTCACCATGAAAATCGTATACGTCATAGACACCTAACCTTCCATCCGGACGCCTATAAATTGTAAAATTACCAAATCCTGACAATGGGGTAAGATCACCAGCAGCTTCGGGATAAAAATCGTATTCAGAAAAAACCGTAGGCTTTCCAGATCTTACCGAATTACGATTCTTCTCAAAAACATCTACCCATTCTCTAGACTTTTTCAAAAGCTTCAGCCTACCATAAGCATCATCTGTAGCCGGCTTATCAGAGCCATATATTTCTTGCTCCGTATCATGTATTTTCTTATCTAACCTCTTTATCTCATCCTTAGTGTCACGATTGAACATCTTCTCAATATCAGTAATGACATTATCAGGAATCCGTATCTCCTTATTATTGCCATCTAGATTATTAGGTTGAGATAAAAATCTCGCCCATAGTTGATCGCTATATTCATCAACGTTAGCCTTCCCGTTTCTGCCATATATAAACTCATTGACCTTGTCAGGAAGGCTAGCATTTGAGGCTACCACATCAGGGGTGACATTCTCGTACAACCTCCTTCTTATGGCGTTACCTATGATGTCTTTTAAATACGAAGCTCTATCAGATACATCTTGTCTTACATACATAGGATCATTACCAGTAGGACCTCCTTCGGCTTTCCGCTCAATTTTCTCTCCCCATAGCCCATATTTCTCCATGGGCCATATGCCGTCTATGGCATCCACATAACCAACGGGATACTCCCCGTCCAGACGCCGGTTTCGCCGCTCGTCCGCCGGGTACAGGGCGTTGGCCAACGGATGCGTGATATGACCCAACCCCTTATCCTTGGAACTCGACATAGCATCCACCACAGTCCGATATACAGGTCTTAATTTCTCAGGTAGATATAATCCCGCCTCATCAACCAACTCACCGATCTTCTTATTTATACCCCTGAGGCTGAAATTATAATTACCCATACCGTTATTCAACGGGGACAATGTACCTCTTATCCCATTCATGCCTTTAACTGCGGCTCCTCCGCTAAGGATATCAAACTCCGGGGACACGTTTCTCAAAGGACTATCATCCATACCTCTGAAATACATAGGACGCTCGCCATTGACAACCCGGTTAAGATCCTCCTTATATAAATCCTTTATCCACGATGGGATTTCCTCCGGTTTATTCTTCTTAGACATATATTACGTTTTTCACAAAGATAACCATAATATCATAAGCCTAAAAACACGAAACGGGTACATAATAAATCATGTACCCGTTTATACGCTAATGCATGTGATAAGCAGCCAAGGCTCCTTTAGCTTTCTCCTTAGACTTGTACTTAGCCGGCCATAATTTACCGGTCTTGTTACTGACCACTCGCCAATCACTCCCTACTTTCTTGATACATCCTGATTTCGGGCATTTGCCCTTCTTTTTACTGCTAGTTTTCCCTGCTGCCATAACATCAAATATTTAAAGGTATATAATCACCTCAATAAACTTTCTCATCGTTGCTAAACCAACGTACTATCATCTTGAACCGGCTCTCAATGTCATTCACAAACCTAGCCAAGAACCAATCGCCACGAAGACGATCCCGCCACCTCCGATGATAATCGACAGCCCTAGGGTCGATCTTCCGGTCAATGTCATTCACATCCTTGATCCATACCGGGAGGTTATTAGTATCGTCTTTGACCTCGTTAAAATAGTCATTTATATTTATCTTCTGATCAACCTCCGTCACCAGTATCTCACGGCTATCGTCATTGGTTACAGGATACCTTAACCGCTGGCTCATATCGTTCTTGTCAGCGATAACCATCCGAAGCTCACCGCTGTTGTTGGTATCGTTATAAAACCATGCCTTATTGAATCCGGTAGTCCTAAGAATTTGGTAATTAACCTCATCCTGATACCTTCTGGCATCCATCCTATATTGGTAGTTCGTGAGGATCTTATTCACATACTGCTCACGTACCGGTACCTCTATAACGAACGGATATAGCTTACCGTAAAATACTTGATACGATTGGTTGGTCAATCCATGAGACCATAACCCTATCTCCTGACTTTCACTTGAGTAGTTCTTTCCGGACTGGAAATAATGCTGGTGCTCGATATAATAATCAGGGGTGTAGGATAAATATGATTTCCACTCACCCTTCAGGCAGTTATACCCAACGGTGAACGAAACGTCCGTGAAATGGCTGGTGTCCTGCAACTCCACCGCCTGTCCGTTCCTGTAGAACCGGCCGCCACGGAATTGGTACTCGCTCGGATTCCCTACCGGTATATAATCCTTCTTGGTTATCAGAACTCTCTTGAACCGATTGTCCCAGCCCATGGATAGCCCTATACCAAAGAACTTGTTATCGATATCGTAATAAGACAACTCAGCGTCCGTATCAGCGTTATATATCCGGCTGCGGATGATCTTCATCTGAAGATGCTCCTTAAACCAGTTTCTAAGCCCCGGTGTGACCTCCGTAAGATTCCTACCATTAGAATCTACCTTAAACACCTGACCACGCCTTAAATCGACCCAAAAATGCCCAAACTCGCAACTGATCATATCCCGGCTCTGGGTCCCGGAATATCCTAACGTCGTATTATTATACTCGATACCACGAGAGGCGAAAAGACCACCTGTCCCTAGCTCGCTACTCTCCGGGGATATTCTCTCCGCCAACACGTCTATGGCATTGTACAACCCTACCTGATTCTCAAAACGAGCCAGTATCTGATCCGACTCTATCCCTTTCATGCTTATAAGTTTCCCGAAAGATGTCTTGAACTCATGGTAATCCATAGGCTTGTACGACAGCCAAGGATCGGTCATGCCGTTCTCCGACACGTCGGCGGTGCTCCATATGACGCCGTTGGGTCTTTGGTAAGCGCAGTCCCAAAAATTGCTATCATACGTCTCTGGTAATGACCTTCCGCCTAGCGTAAAACGATTCTTATACACAGGACTTATCTTAAACACATTATCCCTTGATATAGGGACATTACGCTCCTGAGTCCATGATATATAATCCCCTACCTCCGGATAAAACCCCTCGTAAGGCTCAGGCCCGGCTATACGGAAATTGCAATTGATCTCAGACTCCACAAGAAACTGAGGTATGCCATAGAAGTATAGGAAGAAACGACCGCCAAGATACATATCTCCGGTCTTGCAAACCATCTCATAAGCGCTCTTCCGGCTAGGGAAAGAGTATAGCGATCCGGTATCCGTATCGGTCTTATTAAGATAATCCTCCCCGGTATCGTAATTGACGAAATAACGGGGATACCCGATGTTTCGATAATCGTAATAAGGGAATGGTATCATGTCCCCCTGACCGAACTGAGTCAAGTAAAACATAGGCATCTTCCTCTTAAGTGAGAATCTTGATATAAATACATCACCTCCAAAAACAGGTTTACGCTTATTCTCATCCATCAACCCGCAACCGCCTAACGATACCCACCTGATATCCTCTATCTGCCCGTATTGAGCCGGAGAATATTTCTTTATCCTCATATAAGGACAGGATACGAAAGATTCACGTGTCATAAAATGAGGCGTCATACCAGCCACCTCATCGTTACGAATATTACACTCATCCTGAATACGACTGGTATCGTAACTTGAAACCAACTCCGGATATTCAAGCATATACTTATCCATACCAAATGACATGAACAACGAATGCTCACGATCGAGGTTGTTTATGATAATAGGCTTACCACCTACGGTTCCCCCTTGTGACGAGATGTCTGTAACCGGATACAACCCGCTCTTGATATATTTGGCCGTTGACAATCCACGTAGCTCCGACGCCCCTATTTTTTGGTAAAATAAATTATAATGAGCGACAGAAGTATAATAATAAGCATAGTTCCGTCTAGGTCCCCTATCTATCAATGCCGTTAACCACTGATACCTATACTTGCCTATATCCACCACGGACTGGGCTGTGGCCTTGGCGATACCTGTAGCCAGACGGATAGCCGTCAGCGCTATGCCGACAGGGTTGGCTAAAAAGAACACACCTCCACCGACATATTGCTGTGAAGCCGACTGATATGTATACTCAGCTATAGCGGATATTAAATTAGCCATAGCCTCCACCGTAGCCAATGATGTTGCCATACTATAAGCCTTACTCCCTAATATCGTCCATTTAGGGTGATCCTCCACCTCCCTGAATATACCTGAGGATTTACCTAATTGATAACCATCAACAAGGCACTCAGTGGGAGCGTCAGGCTTGTTAAAGGCAATATCAGGACTTAAGAATGAATACCAGATATTACCCTTCCTGTTAAACGGATGCGTTATAAATTTCTCACGATTAATATCCTTATAGATATACATATCATCAGACAAATCGTTGTAAGGGTAATTAGGATAAAGGTTAGCCGATCCGTCGGGATCATCGTACTTAAACATATCATAAGCCAGACCGGTCCCGATAACGCTCTTATCCAACGTCCTATCGCCCCTATACAACTCATATCCTATTATAGAATCTCTTCTAGCCTTATCTATAAGACCGTTCTCTACCGCTATATCCAGAAACTCATTAACGATATCGTCATCAAGCATCACCCCCATAGGATAAATATAGGAGTCAACTCCATATTGACCGGTCAGTTGAGACGGATTACCCATGAAAGGAGCGACAGAGTTATCCGGAAACTTGTAATGACGTATAGGTCTCTGACAAAACGTGGTTGACGTATTGGGGTACTCAGCGTTATCCCCATTACCGGTGAAATAAGACTTACCCCCAACTGATTTAGGAGACCCATAGTATTTCGTCAAAGAATCTATTATGTCCTTCCTCTTTGATCCTCCCGATGATATCCCGATCTTGCTTGAATCATACAACTCAAAATTAGCCGGATACTTATTGGCAGACTCCCAATATCCGAAATCACCGTACTGATATGGTCTGGGAGCGCAATCAGCGGGTTTATCTCCACATGAGATACATTTCGCCTCATAGGTAACAAATCTTCTTAATTTCAATTCTTTCGTAAAGAAGAATACGTATTTCACCTCCAGTGGCCGAATGCCAAAACAGAACGGGGCGGGGAAGATGGCGGTGCCGGCCGTATAGAATCCGGCAAGCTCCTTCATGTCCTGCCTCATGGCGAAACCGGTGAAGAACACGCATACCGCAGGCTCGATGCAAACATATATCTTATGGAAAGTAGTCTTGTCATCATTCCAGAACAAGTACTTTGGCATCATAAATATCTTATGATCCACGTAATTCACTATAACACCTTTCTTGGCATCATTAGCCAAAGGATTAGGAGCCACGGTACCTTCCTTGTCCGAGAAAAACGTTATACGAACCTTATTGTATGATGATGAGTCGCCGATCGGATAATTATAGTTACCCATCATCTCTATATACATAATACCGTTATCAGGATCGGATAAACCACTTATGTATTTCTCATAATCCAACTCCACCCATCTGGCGTATGAGGATACATGTGAATAGAACTTGAAATAAGTCAAGTTACTTCTACCGAACCAATTGGTCTTGGCGTCAATATCATTCTGCACAGACACACGACCTTCCCAGTCAGTAGTTATACCGGTATTAAACTTAGAATTATCACCATCGCCAAAAAGACACATGGCGTTCTCGATACCAAACTGACTCTCATATTGGGGGAAATAAGCCTCCATCGTATCCATTAACTGATCAAGCATCGTCTCCGTATGCTTCTTTCCTTCCCATCCGGGATATTGATACAAATATGTGCACTTACCCAATGACCTACCCCCTTGGAATGTAGGAAGTTGAACATCGTTAATAGTAGGATTCACATGAGGATCACCTACCGAGCACCCATTAGTACATATACCCTCATCATATAACTGCCGGACATTAGACATATCCTGACACAAGACCAAAGCGGAGGAGTCTATATCAGACGGGAATTTATCCTCATCCTGACCATCCAACCATTCCTGAACCAGATCTATGATATTCTTACCTCCACTGGAGTAATTATCGAAATCACACAATACAGAGAATTTCCTTTGTGACTCGGCGTTACTTTGTATTAATGTCGTAGGTTCGGTCTCCACGTAATCACTAGCCAGCTTATACGTAAAATCAATCCTAGAATCCACCAAAGAGTTTTTATCCAATATAGTCCTGGTCTCTATCCTCTCGATATCATCACATCCACCAGGGAAATCGGGAGCCTTTATACCGTCTTGATCCTCCGGCAATGATATAGCAGCGCATAACTCGTCAGTAATACCTACATTAGATTCTATGATATCACACAGGTTCTCTATATTATCAGCGATATAATCAATAGCATCATCTACCGTAACATCTTCCCCCATCGTATTGATAACGAATTGGGTCTCTCCTACCGTGGCATATTCCTGCTCTACATATCTGAGCTGCTTGACATCTAACTGATTCTTACATTCTCCTCCAAAATCATCAAATCCCCAAGATGGGTCGTTTATGATCTTTGCCGTATTCTTAAACTGCCAAAGATGACGGCGGCTGTTCCCCGCGCACTGCGGGTTGTTCTCCAGCACCGACGCAGCCGACAGGTCGTCAGAGTTACCGTCCTCATCAACGATAACCTCCATCTCCTCCCTTGTGGCCGGACGAGGGATAAGCGGGAATCTAGCCGTCCTGTATCCTGTATTGGTAAAGAATCTTATACCCAACGGATATACCTCGTCACGCATGAAAGAGGCGTATTTAGAGCAAGCCACACCGTCTTTATACAAATTCTCCGTGGCTATAGATGTCTGCCATTTAACGAAATGACCCAAGAAGTTAACGACCGGTTGAAGATTCCATTCGTTCTCCACGGTCAAGCCGTATTGAAGAAGACGATTCCCGACAGACGTCATGCCTCTGGCTGTCTTATATACCGGTATTTCCTTGGATAACTTCTCCATGGTCGTACGCTCGCTATATTGATCCGTAAGATAATAGATAGTCCTTTCCGTTATCGGATGTATACCTTCTATGAAATACTCAAGAACCGGGCTTTGCTCACCATTAAACCCAACCGTGTTCTGTATAACACCTATCTTATAATGAGATACCTGCTTATCTATATTAGACACGGTAAGGCGGATACCCATGTTGGTTGACTTACCCCATAAACCATCGCGGATAACCATATCTTGACGATCGAATAACATGATTGGGTTGGTCAATGAGCAATATCCGGTCTTCTCAATCCCGAACTCATCGCACAACGCCACGCAGAACTGGTAGGTCCCGGCACGCAGGCTCCCCCCGAACTCCACGACCTCAGGCTCCACGCACGGGGCCGTCAGCAACGGGAACACCAGCAGCTTCTCGCAGGCCAGCCTACACCTCTCTATTGGTTTGTCATCCCCACATGTCTTATACCCATGATAATGATACCAAAAGTCACCATCATCATCCGGATTAAGAGCCTTATCGACCATAACATATCGCTGGGGATTATATCCATCGGTCCAGTATATCACCTTCCCGCATTTCTCGTCCTTGATCTCTATATCGAAGATCGGATGATGAATGGAGAAATTAAGACAAGGGTCATCAACCCAGTCCTCTATCAGGACCTCCATCAAATCACATATCTCATCAAAACGACCATCCGACTCCTCAAGCCTCTCGCCAAGGATACGATGGATGTCCTTTCCCGATCCAGCCAATTGATCCTCAACGGTCTTGATATAATCCAATGACCGCATGAACGTGATCTTAGACGTATTATCATCCGGATTAGATAGAAAGAAATAAGTGTTATCACCAGCTATATCATTCTTATACCCAATAACCTTATAGCCATCGAATCGCTTACATAAAAGGGTACTAGGCTCGTTCTGGATCTTTAGCTGGCTTCCATCGTCACCCTCTATGGTAGCGTTCAAGGCGAAACTATATTCAGACGGGGATAGATCCTGTGGATGCTTATCCCTGTTCATCCCGGAGTCGGGAACCGCTATGTTAGAATTGTTCTGCACGATGTTATGTTTTTCGCAAAGATAACAAATCCGGCGGATAATCACTTACACGCCGGATCTTAACAAAAACTGTACGTATTATGCTAAAACATTCAAATCACACGAATATAAAAAAATCCTCCTAACTTTCACAAGTCAGGAGGAAGACTAAACACTTAAAACGTCTCGTGGTAAAGCACAAAAACATAATAATTACGAATTTCCACCCATGTAGTTCGATTGCTTATCGGCATCCTCTACAGATATGTAAAAGAAACCGTTAGTCACGTATCTCTCATTGACATCCACAAAATCAGTAGATCCTTTGTCCACTCCTTTCTTCGATCCCTCATCACACACAGCTACCAGACTATTAAAGTCATTGGAATAACCTACGACTACACCGTGTATATCCCGATTTCGAGGATCGAATACGTACCTCATCTTATACCTATCGTAAGCTAACTCTAAAGAGCTTTTGCTTAGCCTCTCATCTAATCCGGCACCCGCTACCAAAGCCAAAACGCTCTTTGATATGTCACTCATGGTGGTATCCTTGGCCGGAGCCTTAGGCATAGAAACGCCTTCCATGACAAAATCCAACGCCTTATCTAAAAGCTCGTCGAAATCATCATCTCTTATATAATCCTTAAGCACCTCCAGTATATATAACCGGACATGGAGTTCGTTATTTACATCATTCAATGTGACCATAATACTAGTTTTCGGCAAAGCTAGATTATTCCTGCACAATAAAAAATCAAATATGTCATAAGTAAAGGACTAAAAAATAAAAAACTCCCCCATCCTCACGGACGAGAGAGCTGATAAATATTTGTATTATGAAAAAGAACAATCACTCACCTATTCTTACAATACAGTCACGAGATTCCTTGTTATAGATCATCGTGCCTACCTTAGAATACAAGGTCTTTATATTTTGCCAATTATCCTCACCATGGGCGGATACGTTGGTAGGGGCATCACCAGTATAAACCTCCTCGCCTCCGATATTGACAAAATCATATCCACGTTTCTCCATCGTACCTCCCTTATATGCCGTGAACCTGATAGTGACATTACCTTTCTCACGACCACCATACCAGTTACCGTATATACTGCACCTGATCTCAAGAGGTAATTTATCGTAATTATCGCCATCCAACAACGGCCCCATCTGGATCAAAGCGGCCTCATTACCTGATTCCATATTATCACCACCGTGGATAAGATAATCACCTACCCGTTCCTGCGTGGTCTGGTACTGTTTACTCCAACCAACCAGCTTGCCGTCCACGTCCGGGAGGCCGGTGTTATCGAAACCAGTTGCCGTATCAAAGTCAATGCCGTCCTCGTCAGCCCAGATATACCTAAGAACAAGGTAATCGAACTCCGGGATGATCACCACCGGGACGGACTCCTGCCTGCACACGAACGTCTTCTCCTCCTTGGTGTCTTCTTTTATAACCTTGTATGTCACCTGACGTATCTCGCCAGTCTCGTTAATATCAGCGGTAACCTTAACCTCGGCAGGGCCAGTACCACTTGTCTTATCTAAATGTATCCAATCTGCCATATCATCGTATTATGTTAAATTATTTTAATATACTTGTTAAAGGTGTTAGGCCACATCCGCTCATAAGACAACATCCTCCTCCTGTTATCCTCAGCTAGTTCCCGATAATCATTCAAGGTAATCATCGACATCTTAAGCTCCTTCATGGCCCTAGAGAACTTACCCGGCTCCTGCTGGGCGTATAGTTTATAAGCATCACCAGCCCCTTGTATCAAACCGTTCACGGCAGCGTTCTCAAAGATCTTCATCTTAATATACGTCTCGACATAATCCTCAAGGTATCCTAACGCCGTTTCAGGTATATATGGGAGACCGTCATCGTCCTTAGGCGTAGCACGATATATGATATAAATAAATCCATCAAACCCGGTATACATAGTATTGCCAGATATAGTTATATCATAATTATCCCAATCGTACTTATCCCGATACTTGTCGGCGGCGCAATCACGCCTCAACCCACGACCTATGGATAACCTTACGGGATGATGATAATGGAAACGAACCTCGTGAGACCCGATATATATCTTCTCCGTGATCGTCTTCTCAAACTCCTCCTTACAGCACTCCGTGCAGGAGTTCCAACGGAAGCCGCGCTCGGTGCGCTCGACCCAGCCGATCTCGTGTTGGAGGTCAGCCTTAGCCTTGTCGCCGCCCGGAATCTCACAGACAAGAGGCTCACACCTATAGGCATCAAGCATGTCGAAAAAATCGGAAGGCAATACCGCCTGTTTGTTGCTGGTCTTGACAACCGCCTCTGACATGACCGCTATAACACCCCCGAACCTTTTCAAGGCGATCTCAGCCCACCTATAAACAGACGAGGTATCTATAGCCCCGCTATCATCGTATTTATGTAAATCGGCCTTGATCTCGGCCAATAGCCCTTTTATCGTCATATTTAAGTCTTTTGCACAAAGATATGTATTTGAATCCGTGATACAAAAAAAATCCAGTCTACCCTCACGGGCTAACTGGATCACAAAAACTTCTACAGTTTGTAAACCCATTTAACTCCAAATACCTTACTCTCCGATTCAACCTCCCGGTACAAGAACTTATATCTCCTACCTGATTCCATAGCCAACCTACACTCCCTGTTCAACGCCGGAGAAATATAGAGATGGAAATACTTGTTCCGAGGCATAAAATCAATACACGTATGGACATAAGAATATCCACCCGTTCCACGTCTGTTAATAGTACCGGTAAGCTTATTCAGATATATCTTACGATTAGGATTTATCTTATGGCACAGATAACCGATGTTGTTTATATAAACCCCACCCTCATTATCCAGATACTTATCACGTATGACCTTCCATATCAAGGACTGACATTCGAGAATATCATTCTTGTCCACGATCGTATGTTTCCTTCTCTTGCCGTTCTTAGACATAATAGATCTATAGAATCGAAGAAAGTATTGATCAAGTATTTTAAACGACTTTGTTTTCATGTCGCAAATATAATAATTTCATCCTTATTCAAGAAATATTTGGCAAGTTTTGGTGTAAGTGTAACACAGAGACTAGCGCAGGAAAAAGCCAACGCTATGGAATGCGATTGCCCCAAAACATGGAGCTTGCGTTTGTATCCAAGAATCCCATTTGCTTTAGTGATGGGAGTATGTCAAATAAACCTAAGATCTCTTTTCTTAGTATGATTAAGTATCCTACTGATATGCCTTGTACTAAAACCTGTTTTGTCTTTTATCTTATCATAGATATAACCAACCTTTGGATACGTAAGCTGACATATCTCCTAGATCTTTTATAATCTTGTCATACATATCATGCACCTCATTATATCTTATGATAGAGCTGTCTCTCATCCCTCTTTCGCCTATACCGTCAACTATGACGTTATTGAAACCGAAGAAATTAATTATTGATCTTATTATATCCATCATCACTGAATCTTTTGAGTTTTCTTGTTAATATCCATATCCGGGTTCTCATCCGTAGGGATCTGCAATTTGGTTACAGTTTCCCTTAATGTTTCGGAAACCACATATTCAAGAAGTTTGTCTGGGCATATGAAATCATAATCCCATTGAGATGTACATGGCTTATCTTTTTCAGCTCCACACCCGGATAACTCTAAAGCCGCTTTTCTATCCAAGGTAATAAGATCCACGTTTATAGCCTCTATGTTAATATCTGGTATATAGATATAACCATCATTGACATAGTAATAATATTGATCTATATTCCCATATTTACGTTCCTTATTGTTCGCATATTTTCTTAATGATATGGAGGTAAATATAATATCATCCATAATATTTGACACCTTAATGATAGCAGGTCCTATACGGGTATATATCATATCGGGCAATCTTTTCTTGGATCTCATGAGTACCCTGCATAGTTTAAACTCATCAAAACAACAATCAATTTTCCGAACCCTCTCCATCTCCATGCAATTGATATGAGTATACAGTGATTCCTCGCCGAACAAGGTTCCATCAGCATACTTCTGGGCTATATATGATCTTGCCTTTTGTCTTCCTATGGATAATATCCACCTCCTACTGACATGGGCGTCCTTGCTTATGGAGTTCATGTCATTTATGATCCTAGATACAAACTCTGAATTTTTCATGTAGCGAGATATTAAGGAGGGGATATGCCCCTCCGGTTATTACTTCTTTTTCTTAACCTTACCTCCGCATTTCATTTGAGGTTTCTTTTTCTCAGAGGTCTTGCCTCCATTAGCCATTTTCTTTTTCTTAGTACATGCCATAGCGTTATGTTTTAATATTAATGTTACAATATTAATGATTTTAGTCGATAAACAAATAAAACGTATTAAGGAAGATATAGACTCATCATGATCCGACGATCACCTTCAAGCTGACGGTATCTCTTACGCTAATGGCTTGGCGCAGGCCGATAGATGCGATTGCCCGGAGCCAACAAAGACGTGGTCATGGTCGGTATCTATGAATAATGATTGCATGAGCCATGAACAACTTGTCACATCAAGAGGATTTACGATTACGTATAATAATCAATGTGGTAGATCTATATCTGGTTCTGTGAGTGGTGTAGGATATACACAAAACGGAGAAGAGCAGGTCAATAGCGCTAGCTTTACAATTCCCGCAGGATCCGGAACCAAGAGTGGAAGTGTATATTTTAGCCGAGAAGTGGTATGTGGAAATGTAACAATCTCTGGTCATGATTCAGGTAATTGTTGACAATCACTGCTGTTATGATTTTTAATAAAAAGGAGAGACTTATTAGCCTCTCCTTTTTTTTGTTATACATCAGAATCTTAACAGTTCCCAGATCCTCCTCCAGAAACACTTATAGACCCACATTGTACTCCTGAATCAAAACCTATGACACCGGTTTTTTTACCAGACCCAGTAGGTATACTTACGGAAGTACTTCCAGCCGTAACAGTTTGTCCATGATCATTCCTACCAGTAACAGTTACGGTTATTGATTTAGATGATCCACATTGATTATTGTAAGACACTTCATAGGAGCACCTTAATGCAGATGTAGAACCAGATAGGCCATTACAAGGATCACCGCTCAGCATAGCGTTGGCGCTCCACGTCTTTGTTGGCTCCGGGCAATCGCATCTATCGGCCTGCGCCAAGCCATTAGCGTAAGAGATACCATCGGATTGTAGGTTATTGTCGGCTATCCTATTTGCCTCGTCCTTGGTGCAGGCCTCATATTTACCAGCGATTTGCTTATAACTGATAGTCTTAGGAGTACAGTTGCTAGGACAGTTCGTAGCCTTGACATTTCCCCATCGGTCATCATTGCCAACCTTAGAAGGGCATGTTGTAGCATTAACAAGAATCTGAAGAGCCTCCTTAGCGCTAGAATAAGCATCATAAGCGGCGCTAGACGCATCTTGAGCCGTGCTCCTGCAATATTCTCCGGCAGAAACAACCTTCATAGGGCTGCTAGGAACGCATACATCACCACATTCGCCCGAACATCCCTTACATACCTCATTGGTATAGATAGTGTAGTCATATGGATTACAACAATGCTCACCGCCATTCTGCCAATATCCCGTAGGATCACACTCGCTAGAATAATGCTCCTCGCTATTACCATTATTACACCTGCTATTATCCATATGATATGTATTATCACACCCGCATCCACAAGATCTCGAATCGGACTCAACCAACTCATCTTGATTTGGGGCTGAAGAGCAAGGATTGGTCTGATTCCTACTCCTACGATAATCGCATCCACTACAATAGTAATTCCAATCATCATAAGATGGGGTATCATCGTCATCGGCGCAATCACCATTCTTATTAGCGTAAGCTTGAGCGGCGGTCTTAGTCGCCGTATCATTCTTGAAAGCGTTTTGAACCTTGCTGTCGGCATCCGCCTGAGATACGGTAGATGTCAACGCTGACAACCCTAAGGCGCTATAAGGAACGGATAGAGCGACACCATGTTTACATGTACCACAATTATCCTTATAAAATGTAGCGCTTCCAGTACCGGTCCATACACAAGTTCCATGTTGGTTAGCGTAATCCTGTCCCTTCTGGTCTAAGATCTGCTCGGCCTTGCTTCTGGCATCAGCCAAAGAAACCTTGCTGGTGATAGGCGTACCGCCGTTAACCTGCGTAGAGGTCACTGTTATTCTCTGACCAACCCCGCTTCCGGCGCAATTGTTCCTATAGAAGTCACGGCTTGCCACGTAAGTCCATGTACATCCTCCATTCTTATTGGCGTAAGCCTGACCATCAGATCCACGAACCGCGTTCTCAGCCTTCTTGTTGGCGTCAGCCAAGGAAACGGTGGAGGTGTACGGGTGTCCCGGAAGCTTGCTGCTACTTACGGATACCATGTCGCCCACGCCGCCGTCAGCGCAATTGTTCTTCCTAACCTGTCCGGTATAGCTTCCTGTCCACGTACAAGTACCCTTCGAGTTAGCCACGGCCTGACCCTGAGAGTTCACGGCGGCCAATGCCTTGGCGTTAGCGTCAGCTTGGGATACACATGACTTAAACTTACCATCAGAGCTAGGACTTGGATCCGTAACATCATTCTGAGTTACGGTAACAGAGCTTCCAACTCCACCATCCGCACATTGACGGGTAAAGGCCTTGGATGCCGTACCAAACCAGAAACATGTATTATTACCACCAGCTATATACCGCTCTTGATTATCAGGATCAGTATAACAGGTATTGGTATTACGTTGATGTAATTGAGAGATACAGTCCTTACATACGGTCTCTATAGTCTCCCATACCGGTTGCTCGGTCTTCGTATGGCACGTATCATCATAGTTCTTGTTGACGAACGCCTGACCCATTCTGTCGATATAGGCCTTAGCCAAAGCGTCTGCCTCTTCCTGAGAACGGGTTGAGGTAAAGAACTGACCCATAAGATCCGGGGTTACGGTGATAGGATCTGCATACTGACAAGTAGGACACTTAGGAGTGAACTCCTTGCTATAATTACCTACATATATCTTCAGTTCGTCGCAAGTACCACGATCGTTGGCTATAGCCTGACCTTGCGCCTTGACAGCGGCCTTGGCAAGCTCATCGGCGGCGAACTGGCTCTCGTATGAGTAGAACGGACCTCCGGTCACGTCAGCCTCAGTAACGGTAACTGAAGACGGGATAAGACCAGACGGACAATTATTCTTCTCAAACGCCTCGCTATAATGACCGGTGTACTTAGGAGCCTCATGGCAAGTACCACGCTCATCGGCGATCTTCTGACCTTGATTCATGACAGCGGCCATAGCGACTAAGTTAGCCTCATCCTGTGATACACAAGACTGGAACGGATGACCTTCCACCATATCTTGTGTCACGGTGAACGGATTTCCTACCTGATTAGCGCCACAATTGCTCTTAGTGAACTCGAAGCTAGCCTTGCCGGTATACATAGTGGCGTTAGAGCAAGTACCCTTGGTGTTAGCCAAAGCCTGTCCTTGAGTCTGTACGGCGGTCATAGCCATAGCGTCAGCGGCGGTCTGGGAGTCGTTAGACTGGAATGGGTGTCCTTCTACCATATCTTGGGTGATCGTCACCTTAGATCCGATCTTACACTCACCACAGTTGTTTCTCGTGAATTCCAAGGAAGCACGGCCGGTGTACGTACAAAGGGCGTGGATATTGGCAAGGGCCTGTCCTTGGGCGTCAACGGCGGCCTTGGCCTTGTTATTGGCATCCTCCTGAGATACGGTAGACGTGAACGGATAACCGTCAACCATCCTATCATTTACCGTATAAGTACCACCAGTTCCAGTACCACAATTGTTACGGGTAAACGTACGTGTATAAGTACCGGTATATACAGGCACCTTCTCGCACTTACCTTTCACGTTAGCCACATCCTGACCTTGAGCCTCGACGGCGGCCTTAGCCTTATTGTTGGCGTCTTCCTGAGATACGGTAGACCTGAAATCTCCTGTCACCATAGTCTCATCCACGACAACCTTGGTGCCGTATTGGGTCTCATCACAGTTATTACGAGTGAACTCCTTATTATACCTACCGTAGTAGATCGTCTTCTCCTTACACTCACCTTCTAGGTTGGCTTGTTGCTGGGCGTTAGCCTCAAGATCGGCCTTAGCCTTATTGTCAGCATCCTCCTGAGAGATAATAGAGAAGTACTTACCAGCGGCTACAACATAAGTATAAGGTTGACCGATATGGAACTCATCGCAATTGTTTCTAGTGACTGTCTTCTCCATCCTTACGTTATAGTAGACGTTAGTCTGACAGTCGCCACGCTCGTTGGTGATAGCCTGACCTTGCGCCTCCACAGCGTCCTGCGCCAGCTTGTTGGCGGCATCCTGCGATACCGTAGAAGTGAACGGATATCCAGAACACATCTTCTCGTCCACAGTGAAGTCAACAGGAGTAGAACCCTCAGGGCAGTTGGTTCTCTGGAATACCTTGGAGTACGATCCGGTAAATACCGGTATCTTCTCACAGTTACCCTTGATATTCGCTATATCCTGACCTTGAGCCTCGACAGCAGCCCTTGCTAGGCTATTAGCGTCTTCCTGAGACACGATGGATCTGAAGTCTCCCGTAACCATCGTCTCGTTAACAACCACATCCGTACCGTATTGGGTGGAATCACAATTATTACGGGTAAAGGTCTTACTAAACTTACCATAATAGATATTCTCCTTAGGCTTACACTCACCCTCCAAATTGGCTTGTTGTTGACCGTTCTTCTCAATATCCTCAATAGCCTTCCTATCGGCGTCCTCCTGAGAGATGGAAGATACGTACTTGCCCTCAGGAATGATATAAACATATTCCTGACCGTCACTGAACTTATCGCAATTATTACGTATAAACGTCTTTCTCTGCTCCTCGTTATACCAGATATCGGTTATACACTCACCATGCTCGTTGGCGTATTTCTGACCGTTCAGGGCTATATCCTCCATAGCCTTGGCGTCTGCGTCCTCCTGCGAGATAAACGACTTGTAAGTCCTTTCCTCGACCGTATACAACACCACCGATCCATGCTGGTTGGCCAGACAGTCGTCCTTGGTGAACGGCTGAACCATCTTGATATTATAATAAACGGGCTTGGCGTCCTGAGCTATCATATACTCCTTGACAATATTACCGTCCTTTGACGTTATACGGAACTTAGCCGTACAGATCTGACCGGTATAATTAGCCTTGTATACGATATTAAGCTTATTATCGCCTACCCCATGGCTCTTGTCGTTAATGGCAAAGCAATTACCCTCGACACAATTCTTATCTATTTCCCTTGCCATATTATCCTTCAGTTATTCTCCATGAAACATCATCTCCGGCCTCTACCCTCACGATTTGGGTATCACCATCCTTATTAAGCGTCAACCTTTGCGGATCCACGTTGAAGGGTGGTTCCGGTTCCGGCTCACTACCATCACCGCAAGTGCAACATACCAGCTCGATATCATACTCGGTATTGGACTTGATATCGATGACAACCTGACCGTTCTCGCTAGTCACGTTATCGAAGTCATGATCAAGTATGATATAAGGTATATCATTAGGCTGTTGATTGATATTAACAACCTTACCGTTCAAGACAAACATCTCATGATGCTGTTCGTTATCCATATTCTTAGGCATAGCTATGACAAAGCTAGCCTCATACAAATCAGTGGCTCCGGGATCCTCAGGATCGGCATACACTATATATCTGCTATCCTCTTCCGGGACCTTCATGGATAAGCCGTTCACGTTCATGGAGACTATATAAGACTTGCTCACCGAGCCACCAAGGGTAAGGCAGGAGGCCTTGACCGAGGCGGAGTTAAGCTTGGCGTTGATGACCGCCGTCCCGCCCTCCATATCGAACATGATATTGGTCGGATCCACGCTTACCCGCTCCATGCCCTTCTGGGTTATGGTAGCGAGCTTCGTAACCTTGCCTTTCTCGACCGCTACGTAAGTCTCCCTAGGCAACCTACCCATCCATCCCGGCTCTACCTTAATAGCCACCTTGTCGGGGCCGGTACCGGAAATCTTGTCGTAGGACACCCATGAGGAGCCTTGCTCGATCTTGGCAAGAATATCTTTTAAATTACTAGCCATATCAATCCGCTTGCGTTATAGTCCATTTATCACTCTTGCCGACAATAATCTCAAGGATCTTCTCTCCACCCTCAGGAGGATACTCGAAGTTAGTAGGCTTAATCTCAAATACGCTGGCGCCTCCACAACCAAGATCACAGATCATATCCGGCAACCATCCCTCCTCAAAAAACCGTTCTATAAGCTCCCTGACAGCCTCTGAAAAAGAATCAAGCTCTAACCTGTCTACGGGGAGAGATCCCTTCTTGAGGATCTCACCACATACCCAGCCGTCACAATCGGAAGCCAAGACCGTATCGTACACTCTCTTAGCCATAACAAGAAGTATTTAAAATATTACTATTCAATGTAGTATATACGATATTAACATCAGTGAACTCATCACCCATGCAATATTTCTTCTTAAACTTAACGGACCTACCAGAAACGACATATCCGTCATTAGGGACGATAGTACCACAATAGGTAACGCTGAGCACATTCAACGGCTCGTATCTTAACCTGACAGCCTGAACACCCTTGAACGAGTCACGTTGGATGGATGCCGTGGCACCAGATACGGCAACCAGCTTCCTTACCAGAGACTCGATTACGCTATTCATGCTATCACCGTTCCTGATATCTGCCTCAGGGAACGACTGACCGTCATATATGATCTGGGAACTGTAGATACTACACTCGTCCCCAGGTCTATATTCCGGCTTACATGGATTACAATTATTTCTCATATCAAATCAATTTGTTGATCATTCTTCTTAATTCAAGTATCTCAGCATCCCTATCCCGTATAGCCTTTATCATAGCGTTAAGGGTATCGGACATATCGCAATTAGGGGATAATCCCAATGATTCCACACGTACCTTATCACCGGGGTAAATACAATCGGTACTCATGTACGTAGAGCACGGTACTTTCGTGTCGTCTATAGTAGGCCTATATTGTTTTTTGTTGCAACCGTTCATCACCAAACCTCCTCTTCAGTTCCGCTATCCCCGCCGCTACCACCGGCGTTGACAAGCTCGTTTATAATCTTCTTCAAATCCAGAACCTCACGATGGTATAAATCTATCTGCTTATCCCTAGACGCTATAATACGCCTCAATGAGTCTATAACGACAGAAATGTCATTACCTTTCTCTATACCATCCGCCACCAACTCATCGCCTGAGTATAAGACACATTTATCATACAAGGTTATAGGACATCCATAACCAACACAAGGTTCGTCCTGACAATCCCGATCGCAAGGATCACAAGGATCGTTAGGGCATTTGTTAAGAAACCTGTCTATCTTAACGCCATGACAACACTCTTCGGGACGTTCCCTTGAATGATCATGGCAACAACCATTTGTACTACACATATTAATAATGTTATTGTTTTCAACAAAGATACAGATTTGATTTAATAACAAGATAACACACTCCATTAAACAATATAGGGAATACGACATTCGTATCCCCTATATCTGCGAATTATAACAACGAAATAAAATCAAGACTTCAATTTAAGAACAGGATTACCCCATCTTTCTTTCCATTGCCTTCCCAAATCATTTATAACACCATTGTAATCTTTTATATATCCAGCCTTAATAGCATAAGATATATTCCTTTCTATTGATACTATCATATCCAATTCTTCAAAAGAAGCTCTATTCCTTATCCCTTCCTCATGCACGCCAAACACGACGAAATTTATACCCTTGGCTATCCTTGATAACAACTCCTTTAAATTACTTTTATCACTTATAAGTGAAGATACACTACTGCACATCTCTATATAAGCATCACCAGCGGCATTTCTTGTCCCTACAACATTATCAACAAACCACATTACAACATCAGCGCAAACCTCAGGACTCATCTCCATGGCTACCACGAGAAAAAGATATGGATTCATATACCACATTTGACCATCCCCCTTACCTTTTCGACATGCTAATCCCATTTTATTTAAATCGCTAAGATTTAGAGCCTTATTTTGTAGGCTGATATTTATCCGCTTACATAAATCCCTGTTTTCCAGCCTACTAATTATCTCCCTGCATTTTTCCTGAAACCCATCATACTTAATGATATCATTAAGCTTCTTGGGAGACAGCCCCTTTTTAAGCCTATCATCAGACAAAACCTTCATGGCTAAAGTGATATTAACAAAACCATTATCACTAAGCGCCGGTATGACAACGCCCATCAATTTCCTGTCGGAAGACTTGATTTCAACCCTACTTTTCATAACTTTGAACAATATTTTAAATTAAACATAATACCTATCGGTTCGAGATGAATAGATAGGTATGCAAATATAAAATATATTCAACATACAAACAAGTGAATCACAGTATATAAACTTAATACCATTGATATATATACAAAAAAATGGAGGAGATACACGATCCCCTCCAAGCACTAATCTATAAATTATGGGAAAACAAAAAAAGGTATTATCACCAATAACACTGATCTTCTTGATCGATATTCTCAATCCATTTCTCACACTCAAGATTAAGATCAGCGTATTCCTGTCCCTCTACCATCAAGACCTCACGAGCCTTGGCGTTGGCATCCTCAACCGATATCCATGACCTAAACCTGTTGGCTTTGATAGAGTAATATACTTTACCGGACTTATATCCGAACGGACATACCTTTTCAAACCAATCACCGATCTTCGTATTATAGAATACAGGTGAACAACTACCCTCTGCGTTAGCCTTCTCCTGACCTTCTTTCATGAACTTCCTATAGGCTAACGTATCGGCGTCTATCTGGGATATATCGGATATGACAGCTCCGGCCGGTAATTCATATACAATACCTTCCTTGCCTGATGTGCCAGCCTCACAATCGTTCTTGTAAAACAAGCCACGAAAAGGCTGTGAGGCCCAGTCCTCGCAGCAAGCCCCGACGGAGTTGGCCTCTCCCTGCCCGATCCGTCCAAGCTCCACCCTGGCCTTATCATTGGCATCTTTCTTAGATACGTAAGAGACAAACCTGCCTTCCTCTATGCATACCTGCTCCTTGGACCCCCTACCGCTTACGCAATTGTTCTTGATAAACTCATCGCATACCTGATCATTATACCATACAGCCGGTATTATGTCGGCATATGTATTGGCGTAGTCCTGACCGTTGGCTTTGATATCATCCTCAGCCTTGTTGTCAGCCTCCTCCTGCGTATCGCCAAAATAGACGTTGGGAGGGACCCGGTAGTCAACAGAACCGCCCACATACCCGGCAGGCGGGTTATTTCTGGTGAACGTCCGAACTATTTCTTTATTACCGTATACCATTGTGATTCACTTTGTCACAAAGATACAATTTAAAATCAAATTACAAAGGAAGAGCCTTTTTGCTTCTCAAAACCTTATACAGATAATCCCTTAACTGCTCCTCGGTAGTTATATACCCAAATTCAATCATCTTAGCTATATCAATCTCTAGCTCCATCAACTCTTTAGCCTTGACCTCCTCGCCAACAGAGTTTCTTATCATAGTCTCATGAAGACCGTAAACTATTATATTCAGAGATCTAGCTAAATCCTGTATTTTATCTTTAAACCTTGACGAGTCCACGATTTTAGATAAAGCGGAAGACATTCTCCTATAAGCATCACCAGCCTTATCTCTGTAATCTATAAGTTGATCATGTACAAACTTCAAAACCTGAACCTCAAATCTAGGATTTATCCACATGGCGAATTTTATAAATAGCAAAGGATGCATCCATATCTTATCAGGTGTCTTGCCATGTTTTGTAACTCTACCTTTTACTTTTACAAATAACTGATTATCACCATTGTCCATTTTTGGACTATGGCTTTCATCATCCTTTAGAGCTTCTAAAAATTCTATGGTTTTAGGACTATCTATAAACACAGAAAACTTTCTTCTTATATTATCGGGATTATCATTCCATTGCTTAAGTAAACTATTGGCATCAAAATAACCATCACTAGTTCTTTGAAAAACGTTAAAATCGCCCATCTTTCTTGTCAAAACATTTACCGTCTTCATTTTTTAATCTAATTTTGAAGTTAATAATTAATTACTTTATGTCCACTCCCTCGTGAGAGTCAGTGGACATACAAAAATAGCCAATCGAAATGATAAACACAAATCGATTGGCTATTTTTAATATCCCAAAATCAGGACATTAATCACCCATTGCAGATCTTATCCTCAATAGCGTAAAGGATTTTAGCTACAGTCTTATCGCCATTTATCTTCACGCAAGACTCGCCGAGATCCCGGACATCTATAGCCTCCCTGATAGTTGTAAATTTTATAGTAAAACATAGTAAACTACTTAATTTTAAACGCTTCACCGGGACTCGCAACCTCATCCCTCAGCGTCCGATTATAGAGGATATCAACTCCTACCCTCTTGATATTCAAAGCGGCGTTAAGATCCCTGTCAAGGGTCAAGCCGCAATTCTCACAGATAAAAGTCCTGTCCGACAAAGTCAAGTCATCCTTCTTCCAACCACAATTACTACAGGTTTTGGAGGAAGGATAAAATCTGTCTATGACAGATAGGGTCTTTCCATACCACTCACACTTATACTCAAGCAAGGACCTGAATAGGCTGAAGCTGGCATCGGATATAGAATTGGCTAATCTATGACTCTTTAACATGCCTGAGACGTTCAAGTCCTCAATACATATCGTGTCGTAGTTATCGACAAGATAAGTGGTTAGATTATGTAAGAACCATAATCTCTTATTAGATATCTTATTGTACAATCTAGCTATTCTAAGCCTATTCTTATGCCATCTACTGCTACCCTTGACTTTTCTTGACATATGCTTCTGAATCCTTGATATCTTGGATTGGTTTTCTCTAAGATGCTTAGGATTATCTATGACAACTCCATCAGATAAGGTGGCGAATTCCTTTATTCCTAAGTCTATACCTACCTCCTTACCAGTCTTAGGTTTCTTGGTTATCTCGCAATCAACGGTTATAGACACGAAATACTGATTAGAGGGATTCTTAGATATAGTACAAGAAATAATCTTACCGTTATCAGGTATATTCCTGTCAACAACCATCTTCACCCATCCTATCTTCTCAATTCTGATCCTGTCTCCCTCTATCCTGAATTTCTGGTTAGGAAGTCTATAAGACTGGGTATTACCTTTCTTCTTAAACGAAGGCCTGCCTATCTTCTTTTTCCCGTTCTTGGAGAAATACTGTTTTACGGTCTCCTTGAAATCCATCACCTTCTGTTGGATAGCCGCTGCCGATACCTCGGATAGCCAAGGCTTATTATCAATAAGATCAGACTTCTGGATAATATTGGGCTTAGGATTGATATCCTTATCATAGGAATTAAAAGAAGCTACATTGGCATTCCAAATAAGACGCACGCATCCAAAGGTCTTGGAAAGCGATATCTCCTGAGACATATTTGGATATATACGATATTTGAATGCCTTTATCATGCCTCTAATTTAGTAATTATGCTATTGATTTACAATATAATTAAGTGATATTTATAAAGTTTTTATCATACTAGTAACCTGTTAATATGTTCCTTTAACGATCTTACCTCATCCGGGCATAACCCGCAATCATTATCACATAATGACCTTTGCAGACGAATTATCTTACCCCAATAGGATATATCGGGCTTGTCACCGATCCTGTACCTATGATATCTCATGTATCTACCCCACTGACAAGACAGCCATTCGTCTACGACCTTACATAGATCTATTCTATCAAGGTTTGATATAGATTGCGCGCCCATCGAGTATCTCCTTTCTCATTTCCTGTACCTCCTCGTCAGGCGGGCATCCATACGGCAGGTTCTTGATCCATTCACGGATCTTTTTCTGCATATTAAGATAAGATACACCCACGCCATCACCCTTGGTACGAACTTGCTTATATATACTAACCACGTCACGCTCCATGGTCTGCAACGGATCTTGCATAACCATACAACCAGCGGTGCTTCTAGAAGCGTACTCCATATCGCTAACAGCGGTAGAAGAAGAATGATTCATCATACTTCTCTCAATCCTTTCTCTCTCGGCCCTTAACGCCTTTTCCTTACAAGTATTACAACCCACGTTATTAAAATTATTTATTTCATTTATTAAACTCACATTCGTATCACAAGATGTTTACTCTAACCGGGTTAAACGCCAACCCACTATCGATTATCCCACTTATGTAAGAATCACCGAATACTTTTCTGCCAATTCCGATAGCTCCATTGATGTCAGCGTTAATCAGCTTTCCGATAGAGCCTTGGAACAATCCACGTTTCTTTCTTTTGCCAAGATAAACATCATGCTTACATAATTTCTCAAAAGCCAGATGATCCACTTTGGAGGTATAGGATTCCTCATTGGTTTGAAAACTGATCCCAACTAATTTACATTTGTAAGAAATCTTGTCAATAAGTTTAGAGAACGGTATCTCTACGAACTTCTGATTCGTTATCTTACCTAAGTTTATTCCATTCTTCCATCCTCTGTTCAAACCCACAACAAGGTTTCCAATATTGTTTTCAATACAGATATTTACAATAAATCTGCTAACCTTGTGGATCTTGTCATCAATCCAAAAATTCCTATAATTATTTAGCCGTCTAAGTCTCTTTGAAATTCCCTTGTCTCCGATGTAAGACATCAATCTAGCTCTCTTCTTATTATACCACTGATTGAAGGACTTGATAATCTTGCCGTTTACAATGAAAGGCCTGATACCTACATTGCTTATACATGTACATAAATTATTCAATCCCAAATCAATCGAAAGAACATTATTCTTATCAAGATTTAAATCCTGTTCCTTCTTCTCATAAATAACCTCAACCACATAGCATGTAGCTTGTGGAATTATCCTAACCTGACATAATTTGTTATCTCCTATGTTTGTTTTAATTGATGGAATTATGTTTTTGATGAAATGGATGTAACCATCTTCTTTCAATCTGCAAGCAGAAGTCGTAAAGACTGCCATATTCTGCTTCTTGCCTCGTTTGTACTTCGGCAATTTAGGTTTCGAATTGAACTTAGAGGGATTTTTTTCATATTCCTTCTTTAATTTCATCCAAGACTTTATTGCCGAAAATGCTTGAGCTACGACTTGCTGGGATACCGTCGACGGAAGATTTCTGAAATCATACTGGTTCTCTTTGCATAGTTTGGTAGAGAACTCATATTCCTTCAAATAATTACCATCAAATATCCCCTGTCTTACGTTGAAAAGAACATAATTGTACAACAAACCTGATTTAAGGCATATATCCTCAAACCGGTTGTCTTTTACGATATGTCTTTCAACTAACTTCATTCAAACATCTTATAATCACCTTCCTTTTATTCAACAATCCACGCAATTGGTAGCCATCTCAAGAAACTCTCCGACACGATCAATGATCTCATGAGCCGCCTCTATATTATCCAACCTGACGTTAGCTTCCGCTACAGCCATAAGCGTCTCCATCTCCTGTATCTTATTTATAAGATCCTTATCCTTGTCCTCGCATAGGATATCAGTCTTAATCCATAGCCGATCAAGACGTCTGCGTATAAGATCCGTCTTAAGATACTTGCGACTGAAGTTGTAAGTAGAAGGACTACCTATGATCTTGATATCATATATACCATCAGGTAGATCAAGGTACTTGACATTACAATCATCGTAATTAAAGCAATTGAGGCCTAATGTTAGGCTAGTAAAGGTATTGACCTGATTCTTGCCAAGGAACAACGTAACGGGGTCGGACATGCCCGGCGTAGTGATCTCGATAATCGCCTTCCTGTCCTCCAGTAGCCCCCACTCAGACTCATCCAATACCTGAAGCACCTTGGGATCACGTGTCTCTATCACCTGAAATGACAGCCGAATATCATTCATATTAACCTTCTTATCGTACCGGCATAAGCTATCGTCATAACGGGCTTGCATATCAAGATCCGGGACATCGGTATAATATGTCTTGACCTCATGACCGTTGATAAATACCGATGTTATCTGGCAAACATGAGACCTAGCGACATCAAAAAACACCATCCTTACATTACCCTCATAATCGACTCCCGATGTCGGGTATGTCAATATCTGGGTATTATACTCTCCATCGTTACGTCTAGCCACGACAGTAATAACGATAGGTTTCTCTATATCGTAATCATCCATGATAATCCTAGCGGCGAACTTATCATGAATTATCTTCGGTATGATATTTATCTGATTCATCTTTACTACTTTTAAGCAAAGATACAAAATAGGGTCATACCAATACAATAAACCTACTTTAAGATAAACCCTAAGGCATTCACTATATCATCACGATCACCGATAAAACCTTTATCAATCATCATAGAAAGCAAATCAGTAAGAGTAAAAAAACCATAATCGTCAACATACGGTCTACTTAACAAAACAAACAATATAGATATTATGCGATTGTCTTCCTTGGCAATATCAAATAGCTTCAACATGTCATCTGACATATAATTTCCTACATTCAAACTTACCATGTCGGACAATGGCAGATAATCAATATTCCCATCACCACTATGAATAAGATTGCTACAATAACTCAATATAGGATCAACGCTATCATCATAATCATCAGAATCGCAATTGACATAATCGACAATTAGACGCATCACCTTATCTTTCAAATAGAGAGAAGAGCATTTAATAGCCAAATCCTTAACATCCCCACCATCATATTCCCCAAGAAGCTCTATCATCATAAATATATCCACCCATATCATAGACAGTCGTTCGTCAACAACATACATGAATGTGCCAGAATCCATCAAATCTTTGACTATATCTTCAGATTCATCTAAAGAATCAAATAATGATGATACTTTAAAAAGTTGCTTCTTATCATCAAACACCGTATAAAAGTCATGTGATTTTACATTAACCATAATATTAGAAATTAAAATTGTTAGACAAATACTGCGATTCAATATAATCGTCAAGGAACGGTGTGCTATTATCAGGAATCCACACCTCATCAGACAACGCGGCCATACCAAACTCATCAACTATCTCATCTCCATACACATAATCATAAGCCTTGACGCCAAATATCTTAATCCTTTTAACATTGCCAAAAGCGGACTTGACTTCCTTTATCTTCCTATCCAACTTCCTCACCCCATCGACGAACTCAGAGAAAGTGACACCACGCTCATCTAAATAGCTCTTTATAGCCCTCTCTATGGTCTTGATACTGACATTACCAAAGCCCTTCTTCCTGACCTTGTTCTGAACCTTTTCCTTAAAATAAATGCTCACCCCATTGTTTTTGGAAGACACAAAATCCTTAAGGTCACGTTTCCTGATCGAATCCATAGAATCATAAACAACACGCTTGATATCCTCGGCACGCTTCCTATTGCACTCATGGGCTTTATAGGTAGGATTGTTCACATTTCGCTCATCCTCTAGCTTACGATGTTTAGGAGGGCAATTGTCCCAATAATAATACCTAGCCTTGCTCCTATGCACAAAAAGATCAGGATGCTCCTTCTTCGCCTTCCTCACCATAGCATAATAACCGTGGACAACAGCCACGTTAACATAACTGATCAAAAGCCACCTAACTAACTTTATCTGATAAGCAAGATTATCACCACCAAGACGATGATGCTTGATATAGTAATTAACTATTTCATTCACAAAGTAATAGAACCACTTGATGTTGTATTGAATCCCCAGCGACCTAAACCTTATAGGGTCAAGGCATATGATAAGAATGCCTATCAGCGTCTCCGATATCGGCTTCTCCAGTATCTCTGACTTTGATGATGATTGACGCTTTATCCTAGGGTTATCGCAACAAGGATTAGCATTGTCATTAAGCAAATAAGGTAGGATGACCTTGCCGGAATCCCTCCTCAAGGCTCTATTTTCTTCTGACATCCTCTTTTTTTCAGAGAAAGATACGAATTGGTCGAATATTAATGTTAAATTTGCCATATGTTATTTTTTTAGTATAGTACAAAGATACTAAAAACTTTGTCGTTTCAAAATGAGTGCTTGTGAAAGTACTCATTTTTTTTGTTTATGATCACGGCTTTTTACGGCGATCGATATGGTCGAAATCCAACTTGGACATTGCGTAGGGAGACTATCGTAGGGATAGTTAAGAAAAGAGATGAATTTATTTATCCACCCTCTTTTATAAACACAGTTGTCTATTTTGTGACATGTGATATAGGAAACTTTCGCCACCTTAAGAAGGGAATCTCATTATAAAGATTTTCTTTGTTTATATCATAAGTTGATTGATTAAAAAGCGTTAGCTAACGCTTTGTTATTATCTAAAGTATATAACTTAAATACATTAACTTAATAATCTGTAGTAAATTGAAAAACAAAGATATCAACAATGACTTATATCAATGATTTAATTTAGTGTATTTTTTTACATCTACTTATGTTGTCAATGGATCTTTGATCGACAAATAACTACCTACATCAGACATTAATGCATTGATATGTTTACTTCTTTCCAACGCTTAAGCGTAATACGCCAAGGGGAAAAAGGAGGTGGGCTACGAGTCGCTCCGCTCCTGGCCGGCCGTGTGGGGATACCTCCTGCCCTACCTCACGGAGCCGCCACATTCCCTTTGGTGTCAACAGAGATGAACTTCAAAAAAAAGATATTACCTAACCTTGTATTTACCAGATAAGGGATTTTCTTCAAGGCAGTTTCTGATTGGGTAAAAATCTGGTCAAAGAAGTTGTCTGGTCAAAGACAAAATTATATATTCGCGATGCGGTCGGTTGGATGAGTGGTTTAGTCGGTGGTCTGCAAAACCATATACCCCGGTTCGAATCCGGGACTGACCTCGCATTTGCAATCCTTTCTGGGGTGATAACCCACAGGTGTATGAGGCGACTTGTACACCTGTTATTTTATCAATCTAAGTCTTTTCAGCAACACTAATAATACAACCAATATACCTAAGATCGACATAAAGATAATAGCCATCGGCCACCTTGATTCCTCATTATCGTCTATATCCTTATGCTTGATGTCTGTCTTCTTATCAATATCCTCAATACCGGTGATCGTCTTATCAACGCCAAAGGAATCGGTCGTCACCGTGCTATCCCGCCGGCCGATGACGATATGGGCGTCAGTCACGGACGATACCGGTCGCTCTCCCGTGGCGGGATCAATATCCTTATCCGTATCGAATTTCCTCTCAGTTATAACGATATCGGCATTAAGATCAGAGGTCTTTATCTCCACCATCTTGCGGTCTATAACCTCGTTTATCATCGTCTCTATCCTGCTTATCAGCCGGCTATCAATAGACGCATCGCTAACCTGCCTCCTGCTTCCACAAGAGGACAGGAATAGCGACAGACCTAAACAAACAATCGCCCTAAGACTTATCCTTAACCTCATCATCGGCAATCCTCCTTATATCGTCAAACGTCTCATCAGGTATGTTCTTGGAGAAGCTAAACATCTTGAACACGTTTATTCTCTTGAACACAGCCTTGAATACCTTAACCAAATAAGCGTCAGAGAAAGCATCCCCTATCGTATTCAAGAAAAGCATCACATATCCAACAAGGGCTATATACACCCCATATTTGGTTACGGTAAGTATCATGCTAGCCTCCTCCTCGATCGGGTATAACGTCTTATATATAACACATAATGTCATTACTATAAAACAGGACAAAGCGAACTCCTTAAGAATATCAGTAAACCTGACCTCCCTAAACCATCTCTTGAAACTAAACCTCCTCCTACGGCTTCTACGGAGCTTCCAGCCCCTTATGCTTTGCGCTAACCTAGCCAAAAAATTAGCTATTAATACTATAAGTAATACAATCAATAAATGGTGTACCGGCTGGAAATAAGCCCAACAAGAGGCACCATACGCAAGCGCAATATTCCACAAAGCCCCCACTCGCTCTATCATGTCTTTGTCTTTCATTTTATACCCTATACGCAAAGTTAACCACTATACCGTTAAGTACCTAAAACACCACGGCGTGTATACCGTTCCTCGTATCAAGGCTGTCAAAATGCAACCAACCCACCTTCCCTTCAAGCCGGAAAGGATATGGTAACATATCTTGATGATCCAAAATCAAGCCTCTGGCCTGTTCCGCCGTCATTGACTTGACATCGAAATCCCCAGCCTTACCCAACACATGAGCGGATAGATAAACATCTTTCTTATCCTTAACTATCTGGCAGATGTTGCATCTAAGACCACGTTGGGAAAACTGCCCCTGCTTGTCCCAGTTATTACAATACATAGGCTGTTTGATTATATCCCTCCGTAATATAAGAAGATTATGGAGAAACGCTGTATCAAGAAACTGCCACGATCTGTCCTTCCACTTATTGTATGTATGAGGACACACCAATTCCACTATATCAAAATACGAACCTAATTCTTTTATAATATCATTCCTATCCATATCATCCATTTTTAAAATAATGTAAAATAACAATACCACGATAACCTGATCCTCCTCGACCGCTCGTAGCCCCACTATTAGAAGCTTTAGAGGCTCCTCCTCCACCACCACCATAATAAGTGGCATTACCTCCATTTTCGCCATTAATAATAACGCCCTCAACATCCTTAGCTCCAGCCCCATCACCTCCTCCGTGATTGCCACCTTTACCTCCAGATAAAAAGCCCATATCCCATCCTCTTGTATAAGCTCCCGATCCACCACCAGCGCCCATAGGATAAGGATATCGGTCAGGATATTTGTTGTTAAAAACATATGATCCATCTTGCCCTGGATTTCCCGGGGAAGGATCATGACCATCCCCTTCAACTCCATATCCGCCTCTTCCACCTTTACCGGCAATAGCCTGATATATACCGAATATACTATCACCACCTATATCTCCGACAACCACCCTATATGTAACACCTGGATTTACGGATATAGTCCTAGTCAGTACACCACCTCCGTTACCGCCACTCCCGGCATTATATACATCGGAATATTCTCCATTAAGACCTCCGGCGACCAACGCGAACTCAACCTCATAGACCCCATCAGGAACCGCCCAATATCCATTATCCTGAGGAGATAGTTCCTCGAATACCTCTATTATCTTCCTTTTGGGTAACATTCTTCTTCTCATCATAAGGCAAATAGGATTTTACCCCCCCCCAATTTAATTTTAAAATATTGATATTCATAATATTATTCTGGTTTAATCGTCCATCTCTGGGCGTAGTTATTTTTTAACACATATATCTTCTCCATAGGTGTAGCGGGAGACCCGTTGGACGAGCCTTTCACGAATCCTTCCGGCGCCTGCTCCGTTCCGGAAGGACGCTGGTTTTCGGTTGGATAAGCAGCAGTATACATGCTTACCGAAAGACCATAGAACTGATTCCTCTTTCCGTCATTAGCTACCGATGTCATGGTTATCTGATCCCATTCCGTAACCAGTTTATAAAAAGAATCCACGAAATCATCTGATCGTTGCTGGCTATGAGTAGAACAATTCACGTTAAACCATGTAATAGCCCTCATCTCATAAATATAATCCGGAAGCTTATCCATTCTAAGACTATTGCTATGAGCTGCAATGAAACTAGTAAGATGTTCCAATCCCCTTCCAGACATATTATCATCATTCCAACCCGTCCTCCTTTCTCCACTTACCCAGTCATCTAAAAAATAAAAATCAGTAATGTTAGGATTTATCTTATCTACCTCGAAAAAAGGAAGGGTATTTATATCAAAATAATTCCACATATCAGAAGGGCCAGGATGTATTCTCAACGAAGTTAATTTAGGAAGATCATTAAACTCCTTTATATACCTATCCAAATAACATGAAGACAATTCAAGGGCTTGAAGATTTTTCATATTCTTTATATTCCTTATCCCGCTAGATTCTATATCCCTAAGATCAAGCATATTAAACATATTTAAATAATATACCTCTGTCTTACTGGTTATAGCCTCAGGCATTACGGTCATTCTTTGCCCTATATTTTGAAGATCGATATAAATTAACTTTTTGGATCTTGACAACTTGTCTACAGGTATACCGTCATTAACATACAGCGTATGGGATACGACCAAAAACTCAAGTCCTGGTATATCCACAATCGGGAAAGATGTCATCTTGCAAACTTGGATATTGGCATAATAAATATCACAAGTAAAATCTATCGACACAGCCCGTTGTACGTCCCTCCTCCCATCAGCGTAAGCATGATTATCTATAGGTACGTATTGCGATCCATCCTCCTTCCTGAACCACCACGTAGTATTTGGATTTTTCTTGTGTTGTATCGCTAAAGAACGGAATATAATACGATAATTATCCTCCCCTTGAACCTTGGTCATAGGAAACTGCTCCTTTATTCCATCCCCCCAATCCACATTAGCCATACCGGGCTTTCTGGATCTAAACTCAACAAACGTATTATATGGATTACCAACGATAGGATCGGGTACATAATTATAATCATCGGTATAATAATTTCTAAGTGCCCTATCCCATGTGGTGAACCACACGAACTTGTTGGATGATGCCTCATATTTATATAATGTCTTAGCCATGGCTCTCTACCTCCCTTCTCTCATTTTCAATATAATCAATAGCTATATTAATATCAAGTCCATTATCGGACATAATATCCATCAAATCATCCTCACCATAAGCCACATACTTTAAGGCATTATCATCACACAATACATCACCATGACCTATAATAACATCCTTACCTGAAACGACTACTATATATGGGTCATGCATGTATCTACGAAACGACATGAAAGAAGTCGTATCCTCCGGTTTTACCACCCATGTTTGATTATAATTATTGGTAAGCACATATATCTTCTCCATAGGCGTTTGAGGATCTCCATTAGATATGCCCTTGACAAATCCGGATGGAGCTTGAAATATACCAGAAGGCCTATAATGATAACTCTTATAGGACGAAAGATAGATATCTACCCTTAATCCATAGAATTGATTTCTTTTACCATCAGAAGCATTACCGGACATAGTAATACTATCCCATCCTATGATATACTCATAAAAATTATTTACGAATAGATCAGTACGAGCCAATGATCTTAACGCTAAATACCCGTAAACACCTGTCATAGCCCTCATCTCCCTAATATATTCAGGTATTTTATTAAGATCTATATCATAACTATCATTGAAATACATCAGATTGATATTTTCCAATCCCTTACCAAGCATATATGGATGCCAATCCTTTTGATCACCATAACAATACCAACTGCCAAGATGCAAAAACTTAGTCAACGTGGGATTTATCTTATCTATCTCATCCATGGATATCATGGTATCAGGATCATATCCATCTTGCCTATTCCCAGAATGGATAATAAGTGTATTAAGATTCTTGAAGTTAAGCCATTCCCTTGGATATACTTTAGTTAATGATCCGGCTAGATCAAGATAAGATAAATTAGGGAATATCTCCGGTAATTTTCTTATATTGGAATTATCCGTATCCCTGAAATCACATGATCCCCCTAAAACTAAAGTACGTAACTTGGATAAAGATCTCCATTCCTCAGGAATGGATTTAATCATATGGTTACCTTCGCTTATGTAAATAGAATTTATGTTTACTGATCTCTTTATCCTATCAATCGGTATATTACCAGCTCCATTCCCTATTCCAGAAAGAGATATATTACTAAGATCTGGGATGTCCAATATAGGAAATGATCTCATCCTTAAAGTTTCGGATACAACACTATAAACATCATTAGAGAACGAGAATGATACCACATGATCCCCTACAAATCCATAATCATGATTAGGGATAGGGATATATTGACTGCCATCTTCCTTCCTGAACCACCATGTGGTAGAGTCAGGATTCTTCCTCCATTCAATATCCAGAGATCTAAATATTAAACTATATATAGATGATCCCCTTCGTTTGACAAAAGGATATTGCTCCTTTGTACCATCACCATAATCCACATAACAGAACCCAGGGCTATATGATTTAAACTCTATATTCGAATTATAGTTTGCTCCTTGTGTGGGATCAGGTACGCTTGATACCGTATCTCCATAATAATAACTACTTAGAGCGTATCTACCTCTCTGAGGGAACATGGTGAAAGTCCCATTATTCGTATCCTTACATATTAATTTCATACCTCTCCCTCCTCTATTCTCCTGAAATACTCGACAACCGGTGAACCGTCCAATCCCAGATCGTTACAGATATCTATAGCCTCGTATTTGTCGGCGAAATTATACTTACTCATATTATCATCCAATACGTCTCCGCTAAATACTGACACATGCCCATCCTTTACGCCAAGGACGAACGGGGCGATCCTAGTCTTCCCAGCCCGCCTTGCCCTCGTAAGGGCGGCCTTAGAAGCCGGGGCGGGGGCCAAGACCCATGTCTGCCCGTAGTTATTGGTAAGTACATACACCTTCTCCATAGGCGTCGTAGGATTACCGTTGCTAACACCCTTGACAAACCCCTCAGGGGCTTGATAAACGCCAGACGGCCTCTTATTAGTAGGAGCTACGGCAGCATATAAATCTAAGGTAAGTTTATAAAACTGATTCCTATTACCGTCAGAAGCCGTCTGTGACATCGTTATATAACTCCACGACATTATCTTATCATAAAATGTATTTACGAATGTATCAGCCCTCTCCTGCGTATTTATAAATCTACCATCATACAAAGTCCATACCCTAAATTCCCTTACCTCATACAACCAATCCGGAAGATCATCTACCGGCACCGTGCCTGAATTACAATACGTGCCCTGAATCTTATTCAACTTACCTCCTACCAGATCTTGTTTCCATGAGCTACCACCACCCATAAAGGTAACGCCTGTCTTATCATCTCCAACCTTATCCACCTCATCAAATACAGGTATATTATTCCGATCGCTTATAATTCTTATATCTTTTGCCGGGATAGAATTAAAAGCCGGATCATAAGAAGGAATATTACACCAGTTGAAGTTAAAATTAGTAAGATTCTTCCATTCAGAGAATCTTCTCCAATTAGAATCAGGATCATCCCCAAAGTTAAAAACGTTATTGCATCCGAAATACCTCAGATCTTTCATGTTCAAAAAACCTTCTGGCCAATTACTCCATACACCAGGATGAATAAAAGATCCCATCTGTATACTACGAAGATTAACGCTCTTACTTATCCTGTCATATGGGATATCGCCATTTTTTAAAACGGATCTAACCACAGCAAAATAAGTTATATCAGGAAGATTAGCTATAGGGAACTCATGGAGGACAATACCATCCATATTAAATTCCCCATCAATTACGTTAGAGAACCTCATCGTAACCTCTCTACGCCTGATATCGCTATACTTATGTGGAGGGACAGGTATGTATTGTGAACCATCCTCTTTCTTATACCACCATACGGTATCATCCGGATTCTTCTTATACTCAATGTCAAGAGACCTGAATACAATCCTATAACTACCACCAGATATCTTAACTAAAGGATATTGATCCTTTGTCCCGTCCCCCCAATCAACATCCACGAATCCCGGTTTAGATGTCGAGAACCTAAGATTGCGATTAAAAGCATTCGGTGATATTATCGGATCGGGTATATAATCAGCACCCTTACCATCAAAACAAGGGAATCTATCCTCATTCACTATAAACGTGACATAGGACGCTACCGTGTCGTATCCTACTAAAAAAGCCATACCATTAATTTATTGAGGTTATATCATAAGACACCCATTCCTTATATCCATTAACCATCTCATATACTTTGTTGATGGTCTTGCATACGACGGCGAATCCGATATCCACGTTAGGAAACTTCTCGTTAAGCTCATCTATCGTAAGCTCCTTGGTTATGCTCTCATCCCACTTACGCATCTCCTTTACCTCCATAAGGATCGGTTTACCAGTTGCGCCTACGCTCATGACCCACTCACCCTCACGATTGGCATCCGCCATATCCGGGAAGATAGTAACGCCAAACAACTCCGTGAGCACGAACTCATCGCCGTTCCGGGTAAACGACACCGCCGCTCCTGGGGTCAAGACTACCTCGTTCACCGCCAGCATACTCACCAGCTTCTTGGCTCCCCCTGATACGGTATCATTCAACACGACAGTCACGTTACCCGTAGCGCTATTAACAAACTTGATATCATTCTTCTCGCTATTTATAGCCTGTAACCTAGACCCAGATACGATATTTACGATCTCATAATTCTTGTCGTAAGTGCTCTGTAGCGTCACATTACCGTATTTAGTATCGATAAGGGTAATCCACTTAGCCTTACCACCTACTATCTCAACAAGCTTATAAAACACGTCATTGCCGTCAGCGTCAACCCATCTAGCTATAGCACCCGGAGCGAAATTAGTCACCTCCCGATCTTGGGTATAACTTACAGTGCTTTCCGTAGGCTTGTTAGCCAAAGTAACGTAAAGACATTGCTCTACATCGGCCTCCATCTTAACTATCCCAGCACCATCGTAATAATAATCAGGTACGTTTTTCTCTCGTATCAACAAGATGGTACCTTCCTTAAGCTTATCGGCGTTAGTTGGATCATCCACGAAAGACTTCATCTGGATATAAGTATCGAAGATAATAGACGTACTCTTATCCTCTATCTTCTGATTGATATCATTGACAATATTATTAATCTCGTCTTTCGTATAATAAGGAGATAAATCAACCTTCGGACCTTCCTGCTCTAAAGCCTGAGTTCCATCCCACCAATAATCAGGTACATCCTGCTCCCTAATCCAGAGGCTGTCACCCACACGGAGCTTAGCCGTGTTCTCCGGGACCGCCAGCCACTCATTCATGGCATCGACCGTATCAAAGATATACGCCGTGTTCTTGCCCTCAGCTATACGTCTTACGACAGCCAACTCGCTCTCGACATCGCTAAGTCTTTCCTTTATATTATTGATCTCTCGCTCTAACTTATCATAATTATCCTCCTGATCTATAGCGTCACCGATGGACATATAAACCTCGTTAGTGAGCTTATTGTAGGTAACACAAGCCACCTTCTCGTAGGATGTCTTATACGTAGATGAACCCTTACTGGTATGACAAACAAAATCATACGTATTTTGATACACCACAGATCCACCGGTATTGATGAAATTATATCCATCTTGGCTCATCGTACCTCCCTTGTATCCAACAAGTTCAAAAGAACATTTACCCGTACCTTTAGATCCAAACCATGTAGCGTAGGCCATGAAATACGTCTCTTCAGGTAGGATATCATAATATTTAGCCCTTAAATCCTTCACCGACATCCAAACACATTCCTTACCAGAACCGGTATTATCACCACCCCATTTAAGAACTTCTCTAACAGAGCTATCTCCATTTCCGGGGCCAGACCAACCTACAGCAAGATTATCTATGGTGGGAACATTAGAATTAAGGGCTTCCGTCATCGTGTCCAAGTCCCTTCCGGAACTTGATTCCCATAAATATCTGAACGTCACAAAATCAACATCCCCGATCTTAATGCCTCCGGTATTACTAGGATATGTTTTTGTGACTAACTCATAATACCATTTACCATCACGGAAAGTAACCCTTATCCTCTCTACTTGCTTGGGGGATATAGAGACATATGATCCGCCAACAGAAACGTTATCGCCATCAACCGCACGGGAAGTCCCATCCTTTGGATCCTCAGGATCCACGGGGGTGTAGATCGTAGCCTGCTTATCTCCGGCATTGATAACAACTATATAATAGCTGTCCCCGTCAAGACCCTCATTATGAGCCATGGTGACAAAACCTTGCTCGCTATCCGGTCTCCATTCAACGACAACCATATGCTTATCCATAGGTATACCGGAAACGCTGTTAACGTAGTTTGTTGACGACATGAAAATGGCATGATCATCATAAGCCTCATCAACACGTTGATGCTTAGTAGCCAATCCGTCAAGACGTGATATCTCAATGGGGTCAGTTACCTCGACCCCATTATAATCATACCACTTATATCCGATCATCGTATTCTCACGACGATATTTCCTTTTTCTTACGACCTCACCGCCGGCTAGGGCGTCAATCATAAAATAATCATTACATACTTTAACCATAGCCGTTCAGATTAACAGGTTTGACATAAACAAGCCACGATAGTAGCGCCAACAGGAATGGCGGTCAGCGTAGTCCCCACCGGGTAGGTAGGAGAGGATGACTCCATCACCATCAACGACGTCCGCTCTACGACCATATTGTTATCAATCAACCGACTTCCCTCCACATAGAACCGGCCATCGGCCACCTCATAGCATTCCCGCACCGGGACCATATGCCTTTGGCTCTTATCAGCGTAATCACAGATCGTCACCTTAGCCCCATCCGGTATAGACGTAAGCTCATCACCTACATTGTAATCAGGATGATCAGAGTACACGACATACAATATAGACTTAATATCCTGCAATGCCGGATTGACTGTCCTGAATCCCTTCAAATGTATCTTATGACCACCGATCTCATAACAATCATCCACGTCCATGATATTAAGATCACAACTGATGACCGTCCAGCCGTTAATAACCGTCTGTGTAGGGGTAGTATTGATAGGATGATCTGGGTCGGTAGACTCAACGATCTTATAGTCGAAAGTCTTTACATCCAGATTTCCGTTCAACGACTCCTGTCTCCTGATCTTCACCGTACCCTTTCCGGTATCATAACAAGTCTCAGTGGTATCGATAAGTCGATCCATATAATCCGGCTCCTCGCACTCGATACGGGCGAAATTAGATGGCAAAGAGGCATATTGAGTACCAACATGGATATCATTATCTGTAGAACTCAATACATGATGATTATACGACCTAATATGATTTAAAGGGTTGATAATGTAAGTGGATTTAATCCTTACCGATCCTCCCGGTGTCGAGTAACATTCTACCGCATTTCTGGTAATACGATCATCCAACCTTTCTAGACCACACCTTTCACGGATAAAATCCGCAGGAATATTATTTATCCTACTCCCTAGCCTATACCCATTATCAGACGAGTCCACAATCTCCCAGAACTGGTTTCTTTTCCCAAGATCACCGTCATAAGACACCACATGTCTCATGCGTACGCTTCCGGCTGATGTCTTGTAACACTCCTCGATATCAATAGGCATCCTATCTTCCATATCCGTGAAATCACAAGACACCAAAGAGAATCCGTCCGGGAGGGTAGCCAGTTCGGCCCCCGGAACGAAGCCGGCGTCATCCGATTCAAGCACCTCGAAGCGGACGTATCTTGCCTTTATCTTGGAGTCATAAGAAACCAACCTACGAAGCTTGACATTGCCATTGCCTCCGTCATAACACTCGACATAAGACCTGATGTCACGCTCCTCCATATCGTCGAAATCACAGACAGTCCTTACCCACGTATCTGGCAAGGAACTGAAGCTGGCGCCCTCAGGTTGTGACGGGTCGGTAGTCTCCAGGACTTTATAGTTCTTATCCCTAACTCCTATATTCCCGTCCCATGACGTGAGAACCTCCAGCTTCACCTTACCGGCCGGTGTCTTATAACATTCTACAGTTACCTCAATATCCCGGTCCTCCATATCCGTGAAGTCACAAACGACCTCAACCCAGTCATCGCTTATGCTGGTGATAAACTTACCTACCGGATTCTCAGGATCGGTACTTTGCTTGACGCGATACCATTCCTTTCTGGTACCCATCTCGTAATCAAATATCTTATATCCCTCTATCTGCACCCTTCCGGTTCCGGTATCAAAGCATTTAAGCACCGGTATTATCTCCCTTTGGGTCATATCCGGGAAATCACATACTATACGACTCCATGTATCGGGTATCTTATCATACTCCGTACCGATAGGATTGCTATCGTCAGTCGTATTCACCACCTCATAATGGGATACCTCCGGGTTCAGGCGTGGGTCTACCGACTCAACGCCCTCGATCTGAACCTTGCCCCCTTCCGTGGCGTAACATTTACTTACGAATATCAACTCCCGATCGGTCATCTCCGCTATGCTACAATCTATAGCTACCCACTCGGCAGGAATCTTATCCAATTCCGTACCAATAGGCGTATCAATATCTGAAGAGTTGATGATAAATATCTTCTCGGCCAGTATCTCTCCCTTATTATTCATATAGGTATGGATACGAGCCTCTACCTGACCTCCCGGAGTACGATAACATTGGTTGACGATCGACACACGGGCGTCCTTGATGTTAATGAACTGATAGTCCTTTTTAGGAACCTCGCTTACAAGTCTCTTTACTCCTTTATCATCGAAGTACACGTAACACCCGTCATTCCTCATCATGACCGGATACGTCTTTCCGTCTATGACAACACCTGAGAAGTCATCTGGCGGAACGGAGAAACCCATGCTTCCGAATATAGAAGCCAGTCTCTTTAAATACTCATTTATCGCAGACATAATATCATATTTTAATTCTACTGCCTCAAAGATAACAAAAAAAGGAAGAGAATTGAATCTCTCCCCTTTAGGAAATATATGAACGCAAAAAAGGTTCTTTATTTCGGCTCAGTTACGATGGCCGGACCAAGACCAGCGGCAGCACCGATCATATTGATCATCTCCTGAACGCCCTCATGAGCGCCGTAACGTACACGTAAGATCAAGTTGATAGGATCATCAGCGATAACCTTTCCGAATCCCTGAGCGTATCTATGAGGATTGAGCGTAATCTGGAAGTCAACGTACTGAGCCGTTTGCTCTACACGACTATATTCGTTCATGAACGTCCGCCCCATGAAATCCTGATGTTTCGGGAATCCATTGAAATGAGCGTAGCCCTTCAACTCGTCATCCATCATATTACCGCCGACATGAGTACGTGGTGCTTTGCTAGACAGTCTCTCGAAGTGAAGTTGATCCCACCAGATAGGAGACCCCTCGTCAAGAGAATCAGGATAACCGCCGCTAGCGCCAACGATCTCAACGCTATCCTCGATATAAGTCATTTTATCCATCAAGCACTCTGATGGAGATAACAACATTTCCTTGCCACGGAAACGGATACCGCACTTGCAGTTAGTACCAAGCTCCTGAGCCGACTCCAATTTCTTCCACATACGGTTGCGGTAGGACGCCGGAGCCTCGCTGGTGAAGAATCCCTCGAACACCTTGTCGCACTCATCACACAACATGTTAGTATATACCGTTGTCTGGAAGCTATGCTGGCAAGCCGCCGGAGTACCGTAGTCGGTGATCTCCAGTTCCGGGAAAGCCTGTTTTATTTCCTCCAAAGCACTGTTTCCACACTCATCATCCGGGATCGTGATATAATACTTCTCGGTGGATACCTTACAAGAACCACAAGCTGACCAAGAAGCGGTACGAACCGTAGGGTTCTCGCACATATCGGATGTCTTAGCCACATAGTAGATAATAGCCGTAGGATTAGCCTCCACGAAAGTAGAGATCTCCTCATCCGTCAATTTCTTTGAAGTAGCGGCAATATACAAACCTGATCCCTTGATCTGACTCATCTTATTAACCGTATCGGCTACAACGTTAGGCAATGACTCCACCGTAGTAGACATATCAACACCGTCATCCTCCAAGGAAATAGAATACAGATAGCCGCCCTTAACCTCGGTATAGTTAGGAGGACAATCCGTACATCCTTTCATGATAGAGATAAGGCGTTGAGTATAGTCAGCCGGTTTAGCGCCTTTCTTCATCACCTTATAACGTGACATGCTACCCTCGATAGTCTCACGTACGATCTTCAATCCTGGATATTGAGCGCGAACCTCAGCCAACGCCAGATCATCACCAGTATCGCATACCTCCATGCAATAGAAGTTCACGTCCTCCGTCTCAGGCTCAGTAGCCTCATTAGTGCATCTTGTAACCGGAGTGATATCAATATAATCAGATACCTTGCCACCACCTGCGATAGGTTGGTTCTTCATCCGCTCGATACACTTCAATACGGCGGGTAACAAATCAACCTCCTCGCAAGGATCACATTCCTCGCATTGATTAGGGGTATTGTCGCAATCATCCAAAAGGATAGCGTCATTGATCTCAACACGACCTTCCTCGTAGCCAAGAAGCTCGAAAGCCCTGCCGGCGAGAATCAAGCGGATAACGATACGGTCGCCCTTGGAAACGGAGAAAGCCGTGTCGTCAGAGACACCATTGTATCCCAAGATAACGTCATCGACATAAGCGTGATCCTTCTTCGGCCAAGAAGCGTAAATCTCGGTGATCTCGTTCAAGGAGAATAACGGCGTGGAAAAATCCTTGTCATAGATAGAGCGGGAAGCCGCTTGCTCATTACGACCGATACGGATCTCATAACGCTTGTCGTTACGAGGCTTACCGGTAAAATCAGTCACGGCCTTACAACCGTTCTCGGAAGTATCTTTAGTATCATAAATACCGATCTGTCCTTCCTTCAAGAAGATGGAATCAACATCCACCATCTTAGCGTGTGGGGATACGAAAAGTACCCGGTCTTGCGGTCTGTGCAACATATAATTAATATTTTAGTTTAAAAATCATTCACTAACGCAAACATAATAATAAACGAGTTCACGACAATAAAACACGATCACGAGTGTATAGGCATATAAATAAATTACATTTTTTGTAAAAACATTATTTAAGCCACTTTTTCTTATACATCTTCCTCATCATATCAATAAGTTCATCGAAGCTTTTTATATAACCCATATCTATAGCCCATATAAGATTGCCCTGTGTTTGCTCCAATTCCTTTAGCTCAGCTTCCGTGGCCTTATTCCTGATCATACTTTCATGGATATTAAAAACAATATAATTAAGACCCTTGGCGATCTTAACATAATCTACATCCTTAAATCTAGAAGCCGCCCTAGACAAAGCATTATACCTATCACCAGCCTCTATTCGATTAAGAATAAGCTTATCGGTTAACCACGTAACAACCTCGGCATACAACATAGGGTTCAATTCCATAGCTACAAGAACCCATATATAAGGATTACACATAGTTCTCCTGTTCTCGCCCCTACCAACAGTCTTATAAGCGCCAAACTTTTTCATTACTTTTATAAGAGACTCTTTTTCAACCATTTCCATAAAAACAGGAAATCCTGTTTCTATCATATATCCTTGTTTTTCAAGAATATAGTATATTCGCTCAGCACTTTCCTTGTTAGAAAGGATATTCTCTATCCTCTTATCATTCCATCCTTCCTGAATCCTTTTCCTGGTATAGGCTTCCTGTAAATCAGTCAACGACATGAAAGACGTTTTAGTGTCTTGCTTGATAGTAACACCAAAAAGATCCCTATCCTTGGAGATCATAACAACATTAGTTTTCATATTATATATATTTAATTATTTAATACAATGCAAATATATAAATAAAATTTTTACAGTAAAAATATATGGATAAAAAATATTCCAATATAAAATCATTATATTAAATATTTTATAAAAACGCAAAGATCATACTTGCTATTTCTGGAATCGGAGAAATCTACGATTCCAGAAAATATGCATAGGATGATAAAAAATAAGCCTACCCATTTCTGGGCAGGCTTATCAATCAAAACTAACGTTGTTTATTTAAAGGAAGCCACATTATCCTTATCCATTCTATATCTATACAATTCATTCTCATTAAGGTTGAATTGTTTAGCTACCATATCCAGAATCTCCTCCACAAGATAATCGGGCAGCTCCGGGTCGATGTCCGTGGATTGGATACCGGCGGCGTTGATATACCCCGACAGGTCCACCCTGACAGGACGGCGGTAGTACGTCATCTTAACCTCCTCGGTACGGAAGCCTGACTCGTAGACCACGACCTTCCCGTTCCCTATGGAGTAGAATGTCTCACGGTAGTCGTAAGAAGGACGGTTATTCTCGTCTCCAAGAAGCTCATGGATATTCTCGTTCTTAGCCTCCCACATAACGAAATCAGTGGCCTCACACCCTTTGTATGAGAAAACTCCTTTTATGTTAGAGAACCATAGATAGTCGTCAGGTAAGTTAAAGGACGTAGACTCAGGGTCATCCATCCTACCCGCATTATCCAACGACATCCAATAAACAAGAAGGTTTTGGATGGAGCGTATAGTCTCGTCATCCTTCCTATTTAGATAGTACTTAACTAACCGGTCTTGGGCCTCGTTAAACAACAACACGAACCTTCCCGGATCAAGCTTAATCCCGCCATTGGCAAGATTCTGCTCGTTCTTCTGCAAAGACCTTAGATACGCTTCTTGGATTGTCATCGTTATTCCTCCTTAATCTTATCACCTTCCTCTACGTCATCCTTCTTCTTAATATCCTTAACCTTCTTGGTCTTGGACTTATCATCGATATTAGACATAGACATGATCTCCTCATACTCATCCAATACATTAGCCTTTATGTTAATAAAGTCTTTCTTGGTAGCCAAGAACTCAGCGGATGTCCGAACGTCAGGTCCTATGATCTGGCCATTATATTGTAATCCGGATGGAGTCATATTGATACGACCATTTCGTTGAAGGACGTTTACGATACGGTAAAACTCAAGAACTTCCTTGAAATCACCTTCCAATGACCGATCCCAGATATCAAGCAGATAATCGACATTGGTCTTCTTCTCATTCATCCAGTTTGATAGAGATCCTGTATAATACTCATCCTCCGTGAAATCCGGGCGAGTTACGATACCGATGTAAAGAAGAAGATCGATGACAGCCTGACGATCGTCGCCGCCTTTCTTAAGGGCGCTGATAAACTTATAGCTGATGTTCATCTTATTGATCTCACGCTGCTGAACGAAATCCTTCATATTGTCTTTCTCCACGAAACAGAACATGGAGTTCATGAAGACAGGATCGCCATCCATTTCCTGAGGAGTCAACATGCCGGAAAATACAGCCAGATATAAATAAAATAACTCAACGGTATTAGCCGTGTTATAGACCTTACCCATGAATATCTTATCCTTAGCGTCATCCCAAAATTCTAAATTGGTTTGAGATAGATCCATCTGCGACATTTCCTCGAAAGGCTTCATGATATTATCTACCCGCTGTTTGACGAGCTTATCGATCTCATTCTTGTCAAGACCATTATAGCATCTTGATCTTGGATAAAAACCGGTGTTATAGGCCTTGGAGAAATCATCCCAAGGGCAACATACGTGAGTGGCGTTCTCCGGGAACGGAGCTTTAGCTATATTAGCGTCTTGAAAGGCCTGAGGAGCACTTCCATCGTGTTTGCCTACAACCTCATATAAGGTATCTGACATGATATTGAAACCGTTTACCTCGGCCAATACCTTCCTTGATTTTAAAATTTCTTTCATTTCCTTTTTGCGTTACTTAAAAAAAAGAGGAGAGGAATATCCTCCCCTCTAAAAACCAAATTACATATATGAAAAAACTTAGCCGAAGTAGTTCGGTTGAAGCTCGATAATCAAGAACTTACTGTTATCCATAACCCATGCTGCGGAAGCGGAGTGGCACCAGAATTGTTCTTTCATGCCCGGCAAGGATGATACGATCTCATTACCGTTGGCTTTGTGCGCCCAACGACCGTACTCATAGCCCCACCACATACTTACACCTTCTGGCTTGATATAGAATACGTTGTTATTCATATTACCTAACTTAGCGTTAGCCGTATTAGGAATAGCGGAATATGCGTTAGTTGATCCAGCGTCAGTGATATTCTCGATAATACAAGAATAAGAAGATCTAGGATACATGCCATTCACTAACTCGCTACGATCTGTCATGTCAGCGTAATCCAAAGAAGGATCGTGCTCGAACTCAACATTACCGATGCCCGGGATGAAAGCTCCCTTAACCTGAACCGGACCTAAGATCATGGCGTCATTAGTACCAGAGATAGGGTTAGAAGGCAACATCCTATCGCTTCCCATACCCCAGCTTAAGTTCTGCAAGGTAGTGAAGAACGATTCCCTGATCAACTTCTCTAAATTGATCATAGCCATAGCTCCTACCTTGAACTTAATCTTACGTTCCGTAATAGGAAGATCCTGACGTCCACGGAAAATATAAGATGCGGCAGCCATAAGCGTGTCCTTAGTAATACCCATCGGACGGCTATAGTAGATAGTGTAACCACGGCGAAGCTGACGGTAGATACCCTCATTCAAATGGATAGGACCATTTTGATCCATGATAATACCACCTTCTTGCCACATCAACTGTCTAGCTTCCAGCTTAACCAACTCAGCCATACAGAATACCTCCAGCGTGGACGCTACCTTAGCCGTACGCAAATCAAGTCTACCATTAACAGTCTTACCGATAATAGCCAAATCAGGAATATTGCCCTCATACTCGCTTCTCATAGCATTCATACGACGAAGAGCGGTCTCCACGAACTCTGAAGTGCTATTCTGAGCGGCCTGCATGGACTTCATACCAGCGTACATAGTTGTCTCGCCCTCAACACCACGGTGGTTCCCTAAACGGAACTCACAAGTCATAGAACCGGCCTTGTCAGCTCCAGATACTTTAGAGAACTGAGTGCTGTACTCACCAAGAGCATGACCGATCTTCCAGTAGCGGATACCCGGACGTAATTTCTCTTTGGGGAAGTATTTAGCCTTACCACCAATAACACGACACCAATAACGTGTCAAGTCACCTTCTGTCTTAGACGGGATCTCACCTGAGATAAGGATATTACATCCGTTAGCGGCGTCATAGGTGATGACATCATAAGCCGTAAACTCAGAGGTATTCAAAACGATATCAAACAAGCTACCGTCAATACCCGGTTTTAGATGATGACTTGAAGTATCCTCAGCCGTAACGACAGCGAATGTCTTTGTAACAGGTAAATCATAACGGAAAGAAGCTCCAATACCGTTAACGGAGATCGTAGCGCCGTTATTAATCATACCCATATACATCGGGACAGGATAGTTAGCGATATTAGAGAACAAGTTCAACAGACCCAAATGATTCTTGTCAGGATCCTCGTAATACCAGCTCGCCAATGAGCCTAAGTTATGCTCTACGAGCGAAGTCTTATAGTTCTTGGCATCGGTGAAGGCAATAACGTTATCACCATTCACGGTAGCCGGAAAACTTTTTGTCAAAAATGGATTCATTTCTATTTATTTTTAATGTTATACACTCTTTGATCCACTCAGATCAAGGAAGTTAGCCTCTATAGTATCATTATCGATATTATTTTTATTCTGCTTTCCTCCCTTATTGCCAGAAAGAAGAGTGATGGTCTTCTTATTGACCTCCATCTTAGCCTTGTTAGTCTTCTGTTTAAGGAACTCGTCCTTATTCATCAAAAACAAAGCCAGATCAGCGGCCATGTCCGGATTCTTGATAGCCTCCGAATAAGCTTTATCTATAGCCGTATGGCCTTGATTGTCTATCGGCTTGGTAACGAAATCGACAGCCTTACCTATCATCGTGTCGGTCAACTGGAACCCTGAGCTTATAGATGTCTTAAGACCTTTCTTATAGATCTTCATCTGCTCAATCAACTCCTGTTTCCTTTTCTCGGATTTTTTCTTCTCCTCCTCGATAAGGTTATCCATCTCCTTTTTCAGGATATCATGGAACTTATTGGCCTTGGACTCAATAAACTCATCGCCCTTGCCGATCATCATCTCCATATTATCCTTTATCTCGTCTTCCGGCATACCCAACATCTTATAATAATGCTGGATGACCGCAAGCTGATCATTCTTGTTGCTCATATCAAGGTTATCCAACGGCGCCTGAATGTTCTGATATTGGCTTAATAGTTGGCCAACGTTACCACCGGCCTTATCCACCTCTATCATCTTCTTCATAAAGTCAGACATAGAACCGGTATCAACCTTATCCTTCAACAACTCATCAGCCTTATCCTTGATCAATCCCTCCACTATATCGAGTAAATCATCCTCTTTAGTGATAGTAGAAAGATCGACCGGTTTATCATCTACCATAATATCAAGGTTGTCAATACTATCGATAATACCTCTAGCGGCCATCTTCTCCAAAAAAGATTTCCCATTAAACCCTGATACTACATTATTATCAGTACCGCCTTCGCCAAAGGAATCAGGGTCTGGGTTGGTAGCATCGCCGCCCTTATCCCCGCCACCGTCAGCCGCTCCGCCGTCGGCAGGTTCTTTCTTGGTGCCATCTATAAGATTACCATCCTTATCATATTTACCCTCGATATTATTCTTATCGCCATCACCGTCACCACGGTAAAAAAGTTCCTCGACACTCATGGTCTTAAAACCCTTAGCGAAATCACCCATGTCATTCATACAATTTCCTTTTTTGCTTTTTACAAAATTATCATTAATCTAATTACCAATTAAATCAAACCCATTATAGTATATGACAGAATTTTACGCCAAAATGATTACAGATTTTGTAAAAATATTTACAAAACTTGTAATCAATTCTTGTTTATTATTGACGTAAACCTATCTGTATCAGAACGTTTATTCCTAGCGTCTATCTCCTTTTCCTTTAATTCCAACTTCCTTTTCTCTATCTCCTCACGAGATCTTCGCTCAGCCTCGGCATTAGCCTGTCTGGTTCTCATATCCTCCTCACGGATATCCAGATCCCTTTCCTTCAAGGCTCGATCCGCTATAGCTTCCACATAATCCATACCCTCTGCGTTATCTTGTGTCCTAGCCGCTTGACCGGCGGCCATTATGCTCTTACCCCGTAAATCGAAGTTACCCTTGATATAAGCCAGCTCCTTCTCCTTCTCATGCTCGTCATTACGGGCCTGTTGATCGGCCTCGGCTTTTTGCTGTACAAGTCGTTGTTGATTCTGGTACTCCTCCTGTCTTACACGATCTGCGTAAGATCTGGCATCCCTTCCTATCTGATTCATCTCAGCCGTCGAGTTGGCATTCATCATTCTAGTGATATCAAGCAAGTCATTGCCCAAAGTATTCGTCTGTAATATATATTGCTTCAAATTCTCCAATTCCAGACGTTTCTTGGAATTAGAGACAGCCATAACATTAAGATGACGTAACGACAAGCTATTATCCGTAAGACTGACGTAAGCCAAGGACAGATCGCTGTTCCTGTACATCACGGTCCAATCGTATCCTTCCTTCTGGCATACTTGAGCCACGGCTAGATGAATATCCAATGTCCGTTTCTTGAAGTCATCGAAATCATTAAAGTAAGTCTGGGTCTGTAGCATAGTAGCGTTAACTCCCTGTTTTACGCCCGTAGAACTCTCGTATCTAGTTGACTGACCCATCGCTTGCTCGGATATACCTATCATCCTATAAGCCATCATATAGGCGTAAGACGCCATTTCCATACGGGATCTTATCTGATCCGTATTAGTAAGATCATATACACCGAACTGATTATATATGCTGCTCATCTGCGGATTCTGGTAAGGATTGTTTGTGTCATTACCACCTACACCCATAAATGAGACGGACTTAACGATCTGCATAAAAGTAGCCAAAGCTCCCTTCTTGTCCATCATATCCTTATATTCCGTAGGCAGGAATCCTAAGTCGCCTAAGAAGAACTTACCGATCTCCTTCTCGGCGTTATTGTATAGCTGGTTCATAGCAAGGTTATACATCATCTGGAACGGCTGTATGCGATCAGCGAGACTAGACCCTATAAATCCAGAAACCGGAATGACATAATCATACAGACTGCTATCACCATGTATCTGATGAGGTATTGGATCCCCACCAATATATATAGGCTTATCCATTAAATTACCTCCGGTGATCTTAACGCCAAACCTAACCTCAGGGACATACTCCAAGATATAGGTGTTCACCTCAGGATCACCAACAGCATCGGCCATAACCCTCTTTACTTTCTTTATGCCATTCTTCTCCAAGAATTCCGGGAGCAACTCATCGGTTACAAGTTCCTGATCAACCATCCCGGTCTCTGTCATATAAGTTATTAAGAATACCGGTTTCATGGATACCCAATATCCTTCCATAACCCTAAAAAGGCGAGAGTCTATCTCATATCTCTTACCATCGGCCATACCGGAGTTGAAATATCCAAAGGGATGGAAGCGGGGCAAGAAGCGGGGTTGGGTGTGTTCCTCCCCGTCAGGTCCGAAGGTATGGTACTCTCCCATCGGCACACCATAATAGTCCTCAGCGGCGACTATAGACTCATAGTCATGGTATCCTTTCCATGGAATAACCTCATTCTCATACATGCCGGTAATAGACGGTTTCTTTTTCTTCCAATCATACCTAGCACCGTCATTAGATACCCATCCCTCATAATCATCATCACCTCCCATAATCCGACGCTTGTCCTTGGCTGTCATCTTATGGCCGTATCTTGATATCAACTCAACACCCTCGTAATAATGAAGACGGCCTACATAAGATCCATATTGCGGGTATTTCACATCAGGATGGAAAACCTCCATCGGACTCCATACCTCCGGACGATAATAGTCGAAGCCAACGAAATGGTTCCGGAACATCTTTCCGCTAAGAAGACGATCCCTGTAATTCTCCCTGTCAAGCTCATCCATATAAAACCGGCTACGATCAGCCTCGATCGTATGATCTCCCCATACAGCCGCCTGCGTCTTCCATCTGGTACTCATGAACCTCTGGATATCATCAGGGGTCATAGACGTCTTGGCCTGTTGGATTTGCTGAACATAAGCCTGACGCTCCTCCTCAGAGTTAAACTCATTGTACATAGGATCAAGACCAGCCTCCACAAGACGCTGATTGACGATAATATCCCACTGTTCTTGTATATGACGATGAAGTAAGTTTGACATCGTATCCTCATACTCACTTATAGCCATATCACCTACCTCATTAACCGTATACTTATCCTGTAGGTTTGTCAGCCATCCCTCAAAGGCGTTTACGATACCACCTATGATATCATAATGCTTCAAGAAAGAAGGTATCCTTATATCGCTCCTTAGCTTCTGAACGTTCCTTAACTGAGGGATAACATCTGCCATCTCCATAAAAGATAACTTACCATCCGCCATCAGATAATAGTCACGGTACATCTGGTTACGATCATACTGTTTCAACCCTATCGTCTCAAGAGCGTCCATACAATCCTCCTTCCATTTCCTGTTCTTTTTCTTCGTGGAAATAGCCTGAGGAGGTAATCCTAATAACGCTCCTTTTGCTGGAAACGAATGATCTCTATTGAAAATCTCCATGTCAATCTAATTTAGGTACTTATATACTTTTCTACACCAAAAGCATATTTTCACGCTTCATAGGGACATTGTTGAATCCGCTTACACGAAACTGATTCTAAAGAGGTCTCTCCACGTGCTTTAATTCCCGGCGTACCTCCGGTATCGTTTGCTAATCGCAATTATATAAAACTGGTGTAAAGTTATATATAATCACCCTAATTTAGGTAACTATATACGATTTTACACTATTATGTTGTATAACATAAGTAAAATCGTATATAATTACTTTTTATATCATACCTTTGCATCAAAAGACAGTAGTATGCTAAAAGCTTATAAATATAGATTAAATCCAACATCCGAACAAATCTCATTAATAGAGAGGACTTTCGGATCAACCCGATTTATCTATAATTGGGCTTTGCAGACGAAAATCGAAGCGTATCAAGATGATAAAAAATCGCTTACATATCATGATTTATGCAAGAAATTGACTGATTTGAAGAAACAAGAGGAATATACTTGGCTCAATGAGGTATCTAACGAATGTCTACAGCAGTCAATAAGAAACCTAGATCAGGCTTTCACCAGATTTTTTAGGGAGAAAAAAGGCTTCCCAAAATTCAAGTCAAAGCGAGGATCAAGGAAATCGTTCAAGAATATCCTTAATGTCCATATCAATTTCGATAACAACAGAATTAAGTTACCGAAATTAGGATGGGTAAGATTTTACTCAAACCAAGTGTTTAAAGGAAAGATAGGAACTGTCACTGTGTCTAAGTCGCCTACAAATAAGTACTATATCAGTATCCTTGTAGACAACGGCCTTAAATTACCGGGCAAGTCACCTATAAATCCGGATACGACTGTAGGTGTCGATGTAGGGATAAAGACATTCGCAACCTTATCGAACGGTTCGGTTTTCGAGAACCCGAAATATCTGGAAAAGTCTTCCACACGGTTAGCATGCTTACAACGGAGATTAGCTCGCAAACAAAAAGGAAGCCGAAGAAGAGAAAAAGCTAGATTGGCCGTAGCTAAGGCATACGAGCACATATCGAATCAAAGACATAACTTCCTGCACCATGTGGTCAACAATATCCTAGGCGAGAACCAAACCGTGGTTATTGAGGACCTTAACGTGGAGGGGATGATGAGGAACCATAGGCTGGCTAATAGCATAGCTTCATGTTCATGGAGCGAGTTCTTTAGAATATTAAGCTATAAGTCGGATTGGAAAGGCGTGAATTTGATTCGGATAGGAAGATTCGAACCTAGCTCCAAGATGTGCGAATGTGGATACATACATCGGGATCTTAAATTATCTGATCGTATCTGGACTTGCCCTTCTTGCGGGGCTATAAATGACAGGGATCTTCTTGCCGCTAGGAACATAAAGAAATTTGGGTTAGAAAAGCAGAATCTTCTAACCCAATAAAATACGTCACCGGTGGTGAACCGGGTAGGGGACGTGGAGTCGTTGGCAATAGCCGGGGCTGTGAAGCGTCAAATTATATCGGTACAAACCGATATATAATCACCTAAAGATAGGCGTTTAATTGACATTCATTTACCTAAAAGCTCCTATAGATACCGATCCAAATGCAGAGGCATATATCTCATGGTGTTTATAAGCGTCTTCCTTACGAGCGTTATTCATCTCATCTATCTTCGATTTAGGCATGTAGTTATTATCATCAAAATACCTAGCGAGAACCAACGCATGCCCGAAGGCTATTATCCTATCGACGTTCAATCCGGGCTTATACTGTATTATCTCATCCAATAGGGCTATATCATCGATCAGCTCAATACCCTTGACAGTTATATCAAGACCAGTCTGATCATCATAACCGACAACGAAATCCTGCCAGCAATAATCCACCACGCAGGAGAAGAGCAGGTTCTGGTTGCCGGGGGTCGGGTATAGCCCCAGCTTGCTGTTCTGCCGGGAGCCGGCCTTCACATACTTATTGGCTATAGCCTCACCAGCGAATAAGAAGAAAGATGCCGGCATACCGCTCTTCCGATTAAGATACTGCTCATACATCTGGTCAGCGTTCTCCATAAGACATATAGCACCATATCCTTTCTGAAGCACCTCGCACGTACGGCAAAACTGATCTATGGATGATGGACGAGATACATAAGAGGCAACTATTCTATAGGCATAAGGATCTCGGATACCAACACGTCTCTTGAATACATAAAAAGCACCTAATGAGGGCGTATCCGACTTAGCCTGTTTGTAGGGATCGCTACCACTCACATATATAAAATCATCAAACCTATTGGATTGAGGCATCTCGAATATCTGGACAGGAGCGTCAATAACACCACCGCTAAACGGAAAACCAGCCAATTGCTTATTCGATTTAGTAGTACCAAGTTTATTCCCCGATTCAAGAAAAACATCACACAGCATGCCGCTATATTGCCCTGACTCAAGAAGATCATTCTTATGCTTGATAGCGTACTCGACCGGGAATAGGTTCTGGGACGAGCTTAAAAAACAGTCGTCGATCGTAAATGGATAGAACATGGTATGAGAGGTATAAGCTACCCTATCTTTCGTAGATAACTTCTTCCGTTCCTCGTTAAGCTTATTGGTACTGGCTTCAAAATCCGTGGCGTCAATCTTGATCTTATTAAGCTTCTTATCATCAGGCTTATCCAAATAATGACCTAACCCTATCGTTCTCTTGACACCGGAGTTAGCCATCTGACCGGGGACAAACATCGCCCATTTCCGTTCTTTCCATGTTTTCCCTTTCATGGCTCTCCGATTTAAAATATCCCAGTCCATGACCAGAAGATTGTATGTATCAGGATCAGAGAACATCTCCTGAGCGTCCTTGGATAGTTCCACCTCACCACCGGTACCAGCCAAAATAGGACTGAGACGCCAGCCGTAAGGAGTGTCGTAGGACGGCATGGCGGCCGTGTACGGCTTCTTAATAGGTCCCTTACCTACCTCGTCGAAAATAGCCGTGGCGGGGGTTAGACCGGCAGTCTTCTGCGTGGATGTCTTCCTACCCATGTTGATATTGGCTATGGATATTATGGCATGAACATCACGAACCCCGTTGGACATACGCTTGCCTAAGGTGACACCAGAACTCCAATCGGTCTTGGTCCTATTAATCCTGAAAAAAGGATGCACATGATCAAGACCATACTCACAATACTCACCTATATTAGATAAATCGCTATCGCTGAAACCTACCACGGAATGACTAAGCCCGATCGTCATGGTAGCGTTCATCTGAAGAAGGGATGACATGATAGTCGTATTATGGGATACGACAAAATTAGTGGTAAGGAACTGATGGGACTTATTATCGACCTCAATACAAGTAGCTTTATATTTCCCGTAATAATCTATATCGGATATCCTAAGTCTGTTATGGGTCTTGGATATATACATATCATCACCATCCATGACGCAATAATATCCCATAGACCAGAATATTCTTCTTACGAAGGATATAATATACTCACTTTTGTAAACGACCTTAAAACGATCGTCACCGGTACTTATACCGCAAGATATCTTCATGAATGAGCTTATAAACAACTCCTTCTGTTTTTTGGATGAATAAATAATATCATCCATCTCCTTATTGCTTAACTCGAAGATCCTGTCGGTAGATCCACAAAGGAAAGAGGCGGTCAGAGACCCAAGGAGCTGGGGCGACATCAGCCACCGCCGCTCGGGGAAATCCACGGCCTCCCCTATGTCTATAGTCATCTTCTGGAAGTCAGAGTGGATGATACCCATAGTGCTCATGACTTTATAATCACCATGATATTTAACCTTCCACTGATGTTGACCGCAACATACTATACTGCGCCCGTCCTCAAACGTAACCTTATACATATCAACGAACCCTTGAGGATATACGCCTACTACAGTCGTAAGCTTACCATCATCGCCATATATGATATCACCGATATCAGCGAACCCTATCTTCTTAGATCCATAAGGAGTATATATCAGCTCCGAGTCCAGAAGGGCCTTTCCAAAACGACGGGTACCGAACATCCCTAACCCTTTCTTCTCCTGACGGGCACGTTGATACATCTCGGCGAAAAACCATTCATTATCACGTAACCGGCTGATAGCCGGAACACGCTCTCCATTTGGAAGGTCTTGAAATACGGGAAAGAAATTAACATGCCAATAAAGCCATGGAGGGATGAACGTACCGTTGATAGTTATCCCGTTCTTGACCTTATAAGCCTCCTCCGTGAAAAACTGCTTAACATCATCATCCTGATCCTCCCAACCGAACAGATCGTTCCATACAGGGGGATTCTTCATATTTACATAAAATTCTGGACTCGTGCTTAAACTCATGATCGCATATTTTTTAATACGGATTCTATACCACCGGAAACCTGTCCCTTACGTTCCTTTTTCTGGACATTGCTTACACTCCTGTATACATCCATTATCCCACTCTTCTCCATATACGAGTCATTCCATACGTTGATCTTATCGATCAGCTTGGATATGAAATCGAACGCCCTAGCCATATCCTCAGGCTTCTCCTTATCCCATGGATGCTTGGCGATATACGTCTTGGCGTCATCCACGGCCTTGGATATGACCTCAAGATTATCGTTTACCCGATCGACGTCCCTACTCGTCGGCTTTCGTCTTCCCTGTGGCATTTTCTTTTAATTCCTTAAATTCATTATACTGCTTCATAAGAAGCTCATAAGATTGAACAACCCCGATCTTACTTACTTCCGTCACGCTCATGTCATGGAACATATCCTCAAGCTCCTTGTCAGCGTATCTCATACGTTCCTTGTCATCATAAAACACGAATCCAGATGTTCTGTCTTCTATAATGCTCTTGGCGGTGGACGCATATGTCGTATCTAAATCCAGATCCATACCGAAGCTGGTAGCCAATTGGATTATGAACATCAACCTAGAATTGACTTTTACAGCCTCTATATTCAACATCTGTATCTTATGGGTCATCTCATGAAGAACGACAAAATCCTCCTCTTTTATCAATGAAGATGATTTAAGGGCTATCTTCTTAGTCCTATCCTCAATCTCGCTATACAGACGCTTGCTCTCACGTTTTATGGCTATCCAATGCCTTATATGGGTATCCGCCTCTTCTTTAAGATAATCTCTAATCTCTGTTTTTATATCTTTATCTTCCATATTACGCATTATAATCATTGTTGTTTAACTCAATCTCATCACTGATGCTTTGGTCTATAGACCTCAATAAATCTCTGGTACTAACATCCCGCAAGAAGCGGACATTACCACCATTAGCCCTAGCTATCCTCCTTAAAGCGGAGTAAAGTATATCACCCAACGAATATTCAGGCAACTCACGGCATCCGACTTCCATGACAATAAGGGCATGGATACGGTCATCTATCTTGCTTCTTACGAGATTTCTCACGGCATTATTTATAAGCTTCCCCTATAATACGTAGCGGGAAATGTTTGAAATTACGTTCAGGATCGTCCTTAGTATAACCCATAAGAGATAGATGTTTCTCAAAATGACCTTCCGTATATTTTGAGGTATCTAACGTCATCCTAAATATAATTCTATTCTCATTGTCAGGATGTTTGTTATATGATACATCTCCCATACATCCACATCCAAGATGATGCTCCTTGACATGGAAACCATCATTATGGGTGATAAATAATACGATTTCTATCTTATCACCTATTTTCTGATCAAAAATATTTAGATAAAACTCGCTCTCATCATCCGTCAGTCCTATATCAAAGGAATCGTTAGGGCACTCAATATTAAAATCGTTATGATCGGCTGTTATCACCTCCATAGCATTCCATTTGGCTTTCTCGCCCTCCACGAACTTCAACGGGCATACCTCTGTCTTCATCCAAGCCTTTTCCTTGATAAAGCAACCACACAGCGAGCATGCCTGTCTTCCCATCAATCTTTGCAGCAATACCTTAGCTGGTAACTTAAAGAAAGCTATATTAGAAGAGTTCTTAGGACATTTCTTGCATAAATAAAGACGATTCTTGTACCACTCCGGATAATCCTTCTCATCCTTAGGAATCCTGCCCAATAAACTGTCTTCCCAAGCTTGGGCTATTACTTGGGCTTTACCAATTGTTTGCACGATAATTATTTTTTAAATTGTTGTTGTTGAAAATCCTGTAACTGTTCCCATGTCATGCCATACCGGCATTGATACATAGCCTCATGGTTGTCACGTATAAGGGGATCTCCGTTCTTCAATCCCTCCATACCCTCTATCACCTTTATCTTCTTATCCAGACAATCAAGCTCAATAGGCATCCTTTCGTCTGGATAACGATTACCCTCCTTGACATATATGCGACGTATCTTATCACGTCTTACACGCATCTCACGGAGATTGCAGATAACGTATCCGATAAACGGGATCCTGATAGATATATTATCGGTATATCTGGCGAGATGATGGATATAAGATACGGATGCTTTCATGCACCATTCGACCTGTTGCTTGGTAAATTTACCTCCAGATCTTCTCACCACCTCATCGACAATATCCCTGTCGAACGAAATAAGACTCCTATCCATCGATGTTAAGCTTATTTCTCTTGAATACGAATCCCATTACACGGGTGTCATCACCCTCCCCGTCAAGAACAAAATAATTACGTAGGCTCCTCATCTCAATAGACAGCTCACGGGTACGGAAATTCCCGTTCTTCTTGTCCACCAGAAAACCGCCACGCTTTAGCTCATTGTTAAGGACAGCGATATAAGATTCCTTTTGTCCATAACAATCCATGTACTTGGCTCTGGTATCATCCGAGTATCCGTAATTGATGTAGAAAGAAAGTAAGTTTATCGTCCTTTCAGTAATCAAGCTCCTACCCTTGGAGTCCAGATAGCCGTTGTATATCCTTAAGAACTGCTGGATCATATCCAGCCTAGTGTCGTAAGGCAACGCGAATACGAAAGCTTTCCTCTGTTCCGGCATATAAAATTAGTTTTCGACAAAACTACTTAAAAAAAATATCGTTGTCAAGAAATTATGCCATAATCAACATAATATATGCTGATTAGCATGTATTTACGAACATCCAAAGGGAAGAGGTGGTGGAAATGGCGGAGGAAGGCCGAATGAGTCCACCGTAAGCCACGGCAACGAGGCCAGTTGAGCACCGGCCATACATGCCTCCGAGCGGCGGTGGACAGCCCTATCCTGCCTCACGGGACATGACCACACCTTTTCCCTTTGGATTCCTTCCTACCATGTTATGGGATATAAAGCCAAGGGGAAATGGGAGGCCTTGGGGCATGGAGCCTGCCGTAGAAGATACGGACGGCCGGAGCGTGAGCGATCGCACAAGACCTCACTTTTTCTTCTTTGGCTTCTGCTCCACCCGATCTCCCTACCGGGGTACCGGCTTCCGGTATAGGATACGGCTTCTACCAGGTTTAGCCTGCGGTATCCTGCCTGACGGCATCATACCTTGGTGGTAAAAAGCAATGTTTTATTAAATAGAGACTTTAAGTGGAGTACACAGGAACTCGACGTCAGGAGAGGTTCTGTGTACGGATAGAGATATTAGAAAGTAGTATATGTTTATAGAGTTAATTATATTTAATAAATATACCTATTAACGCGCGCGTAACAAGTGTTGTGTCAAAAATGATCTTCCACAAACACAGTGATTTACCCTCTATAATTTATTACGATAATTTCGTATAAACAACAAATGGGTGACCTTCACAGGCTACCCATCCATCCGAATAACTTGTTTCGTATTGATGAAACTTGTATATTCGCAGCAAATAAAAAATCTCATGGAGACAAAGGTAGCACTTTTACAGAAAATGAAATCAAATTTCGATAAGATTCTTACCGAAAGATATACTCCACGTAATATTCAGGCCAAAAAAGATGAGCTAGGATGCGTAAAACTTCCAGCTGGATCACTTATATGCCCAGTCGATTTTAAGCCTGTTACCAATAAGGAAGGCAAAAAAGTGACAGCTATAAAATATTCATTGAAACATGAGGAGTATCATGGATCAGGTATTCAGATCAGTGATGAATGTAAGATGGCAATGATATATCTTATTATCATAAACGTATTCAAACATGTGTTTCTAAGAAATAGGATGCATGGCGGGAATAGAGATCAGATAGAGATCAATACCAATGATTTTATTGATATCCTATCAGATGGATGCGCTTATTTCTGCTACCGCCATGTGTTAAGGGATTCTCATGAGGATATGAACTACCAGCTTATAAGCTTAAAGGCTTGGGCTGAAGGAGAGATTATGATAGCTTTATCGGATATCATAAAATACAAGCATAAGGCTAGTAAGACCCCAAGGATAAAGGATATGTTTGTAAAGAAAGGAGAATCTGTATATACCTGCCTTGATAAAAATCTTGATTCGAATACCAGAAGAAGGATGGCTAACAAAAGTCGTAAATTAAATAGAGTCAAGATGTTATCAAAAATAATATTCTCAGCTAGAAACAAAAATATAAATAAGATATATAAGGTAACTAAAAAAAGAACTGTCAAATTCAATGTGTCATATCTTATGGATAGATTGAATATAAAGCTATCAAAAGAAGGTATGATGCTAATATCCCAAAGAACGGTATATCGGATGATAAAAGAAGTTCTTAGTATGTGCTGTAAGACTATATCCGATTTATATGATGAGGTAAAGAAAAACAATGGAATAGTCAATACCAAAGATAGGAAAAACGTAAATATAGGACACCTAAGACTATCATACCGAGGAACGATAATGCATATAATCATCGCAGAAGATTATATAAGAGACGTTTTCTTAGGGGTAAAAGGAACTGAGATGAGTAAGGCTGGATGATTTGAGTATCAGATATAAAATTTAATATTTACATATTATTCACATTTATTTTTATTAGTTAATTATAACTATTCGTATCTTTGTACCATAATCTTAAAAGATATGGTAAAAGAGGATTTTAGAAATGAAAACGACCTCCTTCGTCATATTATGACGGTGGATAAAAACGTGGAGCAGGGTCGTGCCTTGAAGAAGATTTTCACCACTAGGGAGAATCTGTTCATTACCGGTAGAGCTGGTAGTGGTAAAAGTACGTTCATGAGACGTATCGTAAAGTTCTTGGGTAAGTGCGTTATCGTAGCCCCGACTGGAGTAGCGGCTTTGAATGCCGGTGGACAGACCATCCATTCGTTTTTCTCTATAAAGAACGATCCTTATATCCCTTCTATCGAGAGAGGTATGTTGTCTAATAAGGTGGATGTAAGTCCGTTTATGAAGAAGAAGATCAGAAACCTTGATACTATCGTTATCGACGAGATCAGTATGGTAAGACCTGATTTGCTTGATGAGGTGGCTGACATACTTAGACAATGCAGGCGTAGCAAGGAACCTTTTGGTGGCGTTAGGTTGATTATGTTTGGAGATCTATCACAACTACCGCCTGTGGTGACGGCGGATGATTTTATCGACAAATATTATGAGAGCCGGTTCTTTTTCTCATCAAAGGCATTAAGAGCGTCAGGATTCTCGGTCATTACCTTCGAGAACGTATTCCGTCAAAAAGATCCTCAGCTTCTTTCCGTACTTGAGGATATAAGATGTGGGGTTATTACCGATGAGTCAAGACAGATATTGGATAGTAGGGTCAAGTATCCGGATAATATGGATAATACTATAATTATATGCTCAACTAACAAAGAAGCTTATGAGATAAATAAGACTAATCTTGATAAGATCAATAATAAGGTATTTAAGTTCGATGCTACTGTATTCGGGGAAAAGCCTGTAGCTCCCTGTGAGGATGAGCTTATAGTAAAGGTAGGAGCTAAGGTCATAATAACCAGAAACGGCAATGGGTATGTCAATGGTTCGATGGGTATCATAACCAGCATAGATACTGTTGATGAGACGATATATGTTCATCTAGATAACGATACTGAGGTGGAGATAACCAAAGAGAAGTGGGAGAAGATGAAGTATAAGCAGGTAGATGATTCCCTTGAAGGCATTTCTTGCGGCTATATAATACAATATCCATTGAGGTTAGGATACGCTATAACCGTTCATAAATCTCAGGGAATGACTTTAGATAATATATTCGTAGACATCAGCAGAGCCTTCGAAATAGGACAGATATATACCGCTCTTTCAAGATGTAGGTCTATAGACGGGCTTTATCTGAAATCAGTGCCTAAGGAAGATATGGTACTGCTAAGCGATAAGATATCTGACTTTATAGAGAAGGTGGATGAGAATGAGGGTGTTTTGAATCCAGAAAAGATATCTGATATCGGTAAGGATATGATCAAGAAACAACAGGATTTGTTTAATTTCGATGAATACGGATTATAATGGCTAAGAAAGAACTTTTTTCAGACGTAGATGAGTTAGTATCATCTTTAAATAAAGAGCTTGGAGAAGGCTCGATAATGAACTTCGGCGATGATAAGCCTATAATATCCATACCAAGGGAAAGCACTGGTTCTCTGGTGGTGGACAAGGCCCTCGGCGGCGGATGGGCGGTAGGCCGGATCCATGAGCTGGTCGGGATGGAATCTTGTGGCAAGACCATGATGTGTACGTTAAGTATGATCGAGTTCCAGAAAAAGCACCCCGATAAGCTGGTAGCTATAATAGACGTGGAGAACGCTTTTGATATCGAATACGCTAAGAAGATGGGATTGGACGTGAACCGGTTCCTTATTTCCCAGCCAAGCTACGGGGAGTTGGCTATCGATATCACGGCCAAGCTGGTGGAGTCCGGCAGGGTAGGCTTTATTGTCGTGGATTCTGTGGCGAATCTAGTCCCTAAGAAGGAGATTGAGGGTGATATGGAAGACAGCAACATGGGATTACAAGCCCGGTTGATGTCAAAAGCTATGAGAGTTCTTACCGGGATCGTAAACAAAAGCGATTGTGTTCTGGTATTCATCAACCAGTATCGTGAGAAGATTGGTGTAATATACGGTGATCCTAAGGTAACAACCGGCGGTAATGCCCTTAAATTCTACGCCTCTATCCGTATGGAAATGTCGAGGAAGAAGGTCATTGTAGGAGAAGACGGGTCTTCTATCGGTCATGAGGTTAGGATAAAGGTATTGAAGAACAAGACAGCTATACCTTTCCAGATAGCAGAGACGGCTTTGTATTATGGCGTAGGATTTGACAAGGAGCTTGAACTTTTGAAGTTATGTGAGGAAACCGGTATCTTTACCCGTAAAGGATCATGGTACTGGTATGGCGAGGTCCGGGTAGGGAATGGAGTGGATAATACGTTAAGTATCATGAGGGATAATCAAGAATTGTGTCAAGAATTAAGAACTAAATTGAATTTGTAATCATGGCAATAGGAGTAAAATTTGTAGACGTAATACCGTCCAGTGTAGAGAACGCTGTCGAGGTTAAGAAAGGGGATGTGAAGAACTATCTGTTCGTAGGTATTCCCATGAGTGAGTTTATCGGAAAGAGATATGAGTATGAGGGATTCATATACATGTGCCTACAGGGTGTTACCGGTGGTACGGAACTTGGCGGCGATATAGCCATAGCCGTATTGAGACCGGTTCGCCCAGCCGTCGGGCAGGCATCTTATCATTTGGTATCGTATACACCTCTTACGTATACGAGATCTGATGTGGCGATATTCCTTCGCAATGGTGATTTTAAGGTTGTTAAACGTGATGATTGTAATCTTATATAGTATGGGTACGTATATCTCTATAAAATCAACAGTAAACGCATTCAGGTACGGGATTGATCCTATACCTGAATGGTTTGATAAGATATCCCAAAGAACCAAGGAGCTTGATGTGATGGTTGACGGTCACAAGGTAAAGGCTTTGGATATAATCCTAGAAAATGGCATTCTACGGGCTTTTTACGGTTATTATATAGGTATGTATCCGGATAACTCAATACAGGTGTTTAGACCGGAGGATTTCCATTCATTATATACGTTGAAGTTATGAATATATCAATAGGTATAGATCCGGGTATAGACACCGGAGGATTGTCTATGATCCCGGAGAACGGGGATATTAAGGTAATTATGACTCCAAGGATATCGGTTAAGGGGGATATAGATCTTAGGGCTATATCAAGCTTCTTCCTCGATGCCGCTGACAAGATCCAAGAAAAGGGAGGCGGGACGCTGGCGATCGCCGTCGAGGACGTCCACAGCATCCACAACAGCTCGGCCGCCAGCAACTTCACCTTTGGCGGGAGACGCCGGGAACCGAACGCCCTATTCGCTATGATGGTGGAGATGATGGAACGATACGGATCGCACCCTGATGTCAGGTTCATGTTCGAGGAGGTACAGCCAAAGACATGGCAGAAGGAGCTTCATACGACAGCCGATCGGGTGTATACGGCGGCGAAGTTAGACACGAAGGCTACCTCCATCCGATGCGCCATGCGCCTTTTCCCTTCGGTCTCTTTCGTGAAACCATGGTCAGGGAAAGGAGTACAACCTACCAAGATACAAGACGGAATGTGTGATGCTACGCTTATAGCCGAGTATATTAGACGTAAGTTTAAATTATTTTAATACTATTAAGTATTTATTGTATTTGAATTAATATAATTATGATTACATTTGCAATGTCATGTAAAAGTTGTTAGTTATGTTATTAAAGTGTTTGTCGAAATCATTAAATGAGAAGCTGGGTAAATTGGAGACGGTAGTTAAGAACGCCGGATCTAATTCACTTTATAAGGATATTAAGATAGATATTGTCAATAATCTGGCTTATATCACTTCCGTAAATGCCAAGGTATGTGTTATAGAGCGATTGGAGGTTGAGGCTGACTCTAACTTTTCTTTCTTGGTAGAGGCAAGCTCTTTTATTAAGTTCATGAAAAAACAGAAGAATTGCGAGATTACGATACTGCTTTCGGATAGAAAAGATCAGATAACGATCCGCTATGCTTCTGGTGAGTATAGTTGTCCGGCTTTTGATATCAATACATTTCCGCAGGTACATAAGATACTTGATGGAGGAATTAAGGTTAAGATGAGCGATTATGTTTCGGTTCTTAACAAAGCCAGCGATTATACGGAGGTAGATGACTTTTATCCATGCATCGAGAATGTGGTCATTGATATTGATGATATTAATATTAATATAGTAAGTACGGATAGAAATACTATTTACAGGTATTTTGTCCCTAATCAGGATAAGGTAGAGAAGATGTTTATCCCGGTATCGAACGAATCCGCGATATTGCTTGATAAGCATATCGATAAGTCATCGGATATGTTGTCTATAAAAGTGGACGATACTAAGACTTATTTCTCTACGCCTGATATGGATATGTATGAGACCCATTTTGAGGGTAATTATCCAAATTGGAGGTTCGTGGACGAGCATTTTGTCAAAACAAGTACCTATGTCTTTGATAAGGATCTACTCGTCCAAGCCCTCCAAAACAATCTTAAGGTAAATGAGTTCGATCATTGCAAGTTGATATTTACCGATAAAGGATGCGGTATTATGTCAGAGAACCCGTCTTCCGGTAAATCATGTAAGGAGAGACTTGCTTCTTTGTCTTATCATGGTGAAGATATTATATGTAACGTATTATGTGGAAGATATCTTGGTATTATAAAAAGCGTCTCATGTAATAGGGTGGTTATCGAGCATGATCATAAATCTCATTTCAATAAGATTTATGGGGAGGATAATAAGAACGAGTATTTCTTGTCATCATCAGTTATTGTTTAATATTTAAAAATATATAAAATGGGAGTTAGAGAAAATTCATCAGGTGGTAATAACCATTACTTTAAAGTAAGTGGTAGCGGATTATTATATCAGTCATCAAGAGAACCAAAGGAAGGTTTCGAGGAGCATATAAACGAGAAGACCGGAGCCGTTTCTTATTGGAGGGTATTCTGGAACGGTATCGAAGGTTATTTGTCTGATATCAATGTGCGAGAAGTGGAGTTCAATGGGATAAAAGCCAAATACGTGTCCATAAAGATAAGTGATGAGGATGGTAATTATTTCATAAACGTTCCTTTGATGACTCAAAAAGGAGGTATTAATAATTACGTGAAGTCACTGGTAAGGTACTTGCCTAATATTGACCTAAAACGTAAGGTGGTAATAAATCCTGCTCATGCTAAGAAAGGGGATCAATATGCTCCCGGTAATTTTTTCATTTCATACGCTAGGGAAACTCCAGATGGAAAGGACGAGCTTATCCAGCAATATTATAAGAACGGACAGAACGGATGGCCTGATAGGGTAGAGAGCACGGATATAATGGGTAACAAGAAATTCGATTATACGGCTCAAGACACTTTCGCTTTTCAAGTATTTAAACAATATCTTGAAAAGTTTAAGGCTGAAAACGAAAAATCGGAACAGGATAGAAGCCAAAGCATGGGCGCTACGCCAACCGCACAGACGCCCCCACCGTCATATGCAACGCAGGCTCCATCGCAAACGCCTCCTCCATCATACCAGCAGGCTCCGCAGCAAGCGCAAGCCTCTTTGTTTGGAGGTCAACAACAACCTCCTCAATATCCTCCTTTTGGAGACGACAGTGATCTTCCATTTTAATTAACTAATTAAAAATCAGAAAGTTAATGGAGAGTAATTTCAATATATCTACTAAAGTGAATCGTGTCTCGATGCCTACCCAAAATAAGGTAGATACGGTTATGAAGAACCTAGGGCATCGATCTTGTATAGCGTATTCCGAGGAAAAGGATATGTATTATAAGGATGGAGAATGGGTAGCGTCAGATCTTGACGCTACTATCTTACCTCTTAGGGAGATGTTCGAGAAGACATCTGATTTGAAGTTAGGATTGAAGATCGTTTATTTAATAATCAAATTATAATGGCCAGTATTGAGGATATTAAAAAGCTTCTGGAAAGCAAGTCGTTTACATCAGCCAGAGACCTTGATGAGCTTGAGGAGAAGCCGGATGATAAACAAAACGAGGTTAGATTGAATTGCGACCCTATGGTAGGGATGATGGAGGAAGAGGGGAAGATCTTCCTTAACTCCGTAAGATTCTCGAAAGCATGGAACTCGTTGGGTAAGGATATTCCTATCAAGCAGGGTAATGCTTTCCCATTAGGACAGGGTGATGTCCTTGATATAGACACAGGGGTATGGGCGTCGTTTCCGGATAATACCATAGGGGTGTTGATGATGCTGCCGTCGTTTACCGGAGATACGGGACTTACTTTGGTAGGATCACCGTTCGTCTCGTCTAATAACGGGAATATCATGATCAGGGTCACTAATGTCCGTAAAGATATAGCTATAGTCGAGAAAGACAAACATATAGCTGAGTTAATTATAGTCGGCAAGATAAAAGCCGATATTTTTAGAACTTATAAAAGTAATGAAGATGTTCGGATTGAAGATAGTAAAGAGTAGTTATATAGATACTCTAAAACAGGATCTTGATGAAGCTATTAGCTATTCAAGCAGATTAAAAAGGGATTATGAGGATGCCCGTAATAAGATAACTGAATTGGAAGAGAAAATAAAGTATCTTGATACGCTTGTCGATTCTCTTGATATGGATATAGATTCCAAGGATTCTCATATAGTTAAGATGGGGAATGAGCTTAGTAAATCAAGAGAGCTATATAATGAGTCGGTAAAAGAGAAAGAAACTCTTAAACGGGCTTATATGGATATCGAGAAGAAACATAAGTTATCATCTAAATTACTCGATGAGGCTAGAAGAAGATATAAGGAACTTGAGGGTCAGAATAAGGCTATGTCAGATCGTATCAAATATCTTGAGGCAGAGCTTTTAGATAGCGATGTACCTGATGAGGTTGTTGTTGATGAGGATAAGATGGATCCTAATTCCGGTCATATTGATATACCTGAAAATAACGTATCTGAGGTTACTGATGCCGATGCCGGTAATGAAGTAAATGTCGAGAATAAGGTGGAGGATAAGAAGAAATCTAAGAAACGTAAAAAACCTAAAAAGTATGAATAAGATCTTGTTATTATTAATAACTATCCTTACCTTAGCGGTTGTCGGATGCGGTACGTCAAGAACCTACTATACGGAATATGATACTACTGATATATCTTATGTAGTGGATTCCATAGTGTCTTCCGGGACCGTGATGGGCCAATGGAAGGAGTGGCGGTTTACGCTAGACGACGGCCGGGTCGATAACTTTGGCTTTACCGCCCTGTACGACGCCAAGGGAAAGGCTAGGGGGTCTATACAGGTAAGGCAAAGATCCGATACGTTTAATATCAAGATAATAGATTATCATAAAAAGGATAAGTAATGGAATACGGGCTAGGTTACATACCATCACCAGTGGATGATAGGGACGCTATCATGAACATGCAGCACGAGGCTGTTCCTGATGAGTATAAGATCAATAATGTCGATAGCGTAGTGGATCAAGGTTCTTCCCCTATTTGCGCGGCAATAAGCTTGGCTGAGATACTTAATTGGAGAAAGAGTATAAGGGCTATTAAAAGACCGGCTAAGATCTCTCCTTACGATATATATGATCTGAGAGAGGATAAGGATAAGGAAGGGATGGTTCTTCGTGACGCTATCAAGTCTATCAAAAACGTAGGCGTAGATGGGGAGAAAATAAACAGTTACGCTAGGATCATAGATCCGGTATCGGCTAAGGTAGCGTTGATGCTGAATGGGCCTCTGGTTATAGGTCTGTATTGCTATAATTATGGTAATCGATTCTGGCAAGGCCAAGGACAGAACTTAGGAGGTCATGCCGTTATCCTCACAGGCTGGGACAAGGCCGGCTTCGTCCTACAGAACAGTTGGGGGACGGGATGGGGTAGGTCTGGTGTAGAGACGTTCCCGTTCGATGATTGGTGCTATATGCTAGAATGTTGGACAATAGTTTCATAACTTTACTATATAAACTTCGAGAAATTCCGATCCACATCCTCTTGTGAAAGACGATGTGGTATATTTAGGACCCGTAGCTCAATCGGTAAGAGCAATTGGCTCATAACCAGTAGGTTGTCGGTTCAAGTCCGGCCGGGTCCACAGTTGGATTAATAGAATTTGTCATTAGGTTTAGAGTTTAGATTTATGTAGTGTCCTTGTCCGGGAGGATCAGGACGCTTAAAGGGGAGTTAATTTAACGGATAGAATTTACGATTCCTAATCGTAGCGTGGATAAGGGTTCGATTCCCCCACTCCCCACATGGTGTTTTCTTAAACATATTCCCGCAGGTCGGTAATTAACGATAACCGGTAGACAGCCTACGGGAATTAATAAAATCTTACGTGCTTAAGATCGCTTTCAGTTCTATTTTTCGTGTGTAATCTATAGGAGGGTAGCACGACCCTCCTTTTTATAAATACTATTTGCTATGGACATTAATCAGATAAAAACGTATCTACCATCAGGATGGGATGTGGTTGATCTAATAGATCACGGCATAATCGATCTTGATATCATGAATGAAAAGATGATGGGTGAGTATGTGGCTGTGTTGATGATAAAGTCTTATGATAAGATTACTGAATCACATAACTTAACTACTTTCTCGTTCCATGATAAGGATATGGGTGGATTACGGAGATTGGTATCGAACGCTATAATGGCGGTTGGGTTAAGGAATAATCCTCTGACAGGAGATGGGAACACGGCAATCAAATAAAGGTGCTGAATACACTGAAAGAGGGATATTGGATATCCTTAACAGACAGTTCTTGGTATCTCCTAGATGGATTATAAATAACTTATATGTCTATAACTGGGAGTCTGATTATCTGGCTATAACCAGATCCATGTACGCATATGAGGTTGAGGTTAAGATCTCATTAGCTGACTATAACAAGGATTTCGAGAAGGAAGGCAAGCACCAAGTAATGCAAGGCTGGTTCGAGGCCCGGAAGCAAGCCCTATACGAGACCGGGGACTGGGTCAGGTACGGCCGGCCCAACTACTTCTACTACTGCGTGCCGGATGGGTTGGTTGATCCTAAGGACATACCTCCGTACGCCGGGCTTGCTTATGTTTGTGGCAGGAATATTAAGAAGGTCAAGGATGCCCCTATCCTGCACCGTGATAAATTTGACCCTGAGGCTTATAAGATGGCGGACAAATTCTACTACAATTGGTGGAATGAGAGACGTAAGGCCAGACAGATAGAAGGGAAGGATATGAAAGACGAGTTCAGGAAAAGCATGAAAAAGGTTAAGGAGAAGATAATAGTCGATGCCAAGATCAAGGCGATGGAGGCGTTCAGGAACGTCTGCGATTACGCCTACTGGCCGTACGGGGGAAGAGGGGTGCCCGGAATGAGACCCAAATGTTCCGCTTGTGGTGAGGAATGTAAATTACAATGCCCGAAAGGGAAGGAATTTAAAAACAAAATAAGATGAGTAAAATTAGAAGTGTATTGGCGAAAGTCATTTCGTTTGCCTCCGATCAACCCATGAGTTATAACGAGGTGTTTGAGTTACTTGATGGTATAGATACGTGCAAGGTCAAGATCTGGCTGGAAGAAGGGGCTAAGATGCCTAAATATGCCCATGAGGATGACGCTTGCATGGATCTGTTCGTTAAGAATATAGAACTTGATGGTGGTAGGATCATATACCATACTGGCGTGCATGTGGCGTTACCTGAGGATTATGAGATGGAGATCCGACCTCGTAGCAGCATCACCAAAACCAAGTCCATTATCCAAAACGCCCCGGGAACTATTGACGAAGGATATAGGGGTGAGATTATGGTAGTATGTAGACGTATAGATCGCTATGGAGATCCTTCTTATTCGGCTGGAGATAAGGTAGCTCAATTGCTTATCCGAAGACGGGAGCGTATCGTATGGGATCAAGTAGAGTCGTTAGAGGATCTTGGAGAATCAGAGAGAGGAAATGGGGGGTTTGGTAGTACTGGGAAGTAATTAATGCCTTATGAGTGGAAGAGTTAAGATAAAGTCCAAGGATAAGGATAAGAAACCTAAGATCGATATATTTAAGGTAATAGAGAACCGGTTCAAGAATATGAACGAGCTTCGGGATCTTATCGACATGGATCCAAGGAAAGGGCTGGTCAGGATCCGGGACGGGGCCGGCTTTAGGGAGGTGGAGCGGGGCGGATGCCTGCACCGGAACTACCTTAATTTGTTGGAGGAGGAGCTGGGAGCGAAGTTGTCAATAGATTTGCTGGATAAGTACGTAAGAAAATAAAGTTTGTGTAATTTATAATAAGATGGATAAAATGTTCGAGAAATTAGATATGGGTAACGTATCTGATGGATATCATACCTTTAACGAGCTATACAGATACCGTATGCTTTACAATGCCGCTTTCTTCAACGAGCTGGCTAAAGGGGATGTAAAGGTCTGTAAGTCACATAAGCATTATGATGGGGAGGAATGCTTCGGTGGAGGATGGTTTATTGTAATGGCCGAACTACCTACAGGTCAGATCTCCAATCATTATGAGAACCGGTATTGGGGGTTATTCAATATCCCTGAACTTGATACGGCATGGGAATGGGATGGACATACGCCTAATGAGGCCGCTGATAGAATAGAATCGTATTTGAAGTCAAATTGATATTAATATCTGCCCTAGGAATTACTTAGGGCAGGTTCGTTTTATATACCGAAGTGCCTACCACGATCTGGCTGTCCATATCCTCAATCAACTCAATGATCTCATCTCTTATATCGTAAGAAAGCAAGATAGGTATTATGGTTAGCATAAAAGATAGTATGATTAAATAATTACAAAATCGATAGTAATTCATTGTAAAATCATAGAATTATTTGTATATTTGATATATTAAATGAATTGATAATGAGTCTAATAAAGCGTTCATATAAATATCGTATGTATCCGAACAAAACACAAGAAGAACTTCTTGCAAAAACATTCGGATGTGTTCGTGTTATATGGAATGCTTGTGTTGACTCATTTAACTCATACGATAAAGAAACAAACCCTAATCCGAAATTCCCGACAAAGTCGGATCTTGTTATTGAAAAACCTTGGTTAAATGAAGTATCGGCAGCTACCTTACAGCAGAAGCAACGGGACTTTATCGAGTTCTCCAGACAGTACTTCAATAATAACAGGAAAGAGAAATTCGGTAGACCGAATTATAAAAATAAACATGACAACCAGTCGTTTAGGTTGCCATTCCCGAAGTTTAAAATAGCTGACAATAAGATCCGTATCGAAAAGATCGGATGGGTTAAGATTGTTATTGATCGTAAAATCCCGGATAACGCTTGTTTTATCTCCTGTACCGTTTCAAAGAACCGTGCTGGTCAATACTTCGTATCAGTTCTTGTAGAAACAGAACAGTGCTACAAACAGAAAACCGGCAAAACAGTCGGAGTTGATCTTGGGGTAAAAACATTGGCTACATTGTCTGACGGAATATCTATTGAAAATCCTCATTTTCTTCGCGATAACCAAGCGAAGTTAAAAAGGATGCAACGGCATTTATCGAGAAAGAAATTAGGAAGTAATCGAAGAAACAAATGCAGGCTAAAAGTATCAAGACTTCATTGTGATATAGCCAACAAGCGTTCATGGTACATGCATAATTTGACCATGATGTTGGTAAATAATTACGATGTTATCTGCATTGAAGATCTAAATGTTTCCGGTATGCTACAGAGCCACAAACTTGCCGGTTCTGTATCTGATGCTTCTTTCTCGATGTTCCGTAACCAGCTTGAATACAAGTGTAGGTGGTATGGTAAAGAACTGATTGTTATAGATCGTTTTTACCCATCATCAAAAACATGTTCAAGATGTGGCTGGAAGAATAAAGATCTGAAATTATCGGATCGAACATTTGTTTGTAAAGATTGTGGCTTGGAGATCGACAGGGATCTCAACGCCGCAATAAATATACAAGCCGTAGGAGTTGATGCGGCTATACGGACGCAGAGCAGCCGGGTTGCCGGCTACGTTGAAGCGTCTAAAATGGAGTAGGATATCTTAGTTATTTCTATGATTTTCTATGAAATTTACAACTATGGTTTATTATCCTGCTGATATGACGGATACTTAACCCAGTCCTGTCCTTTATCTTACCATATACGTAGTTCCTTGATACGACCGTAGCCAAATCACCTAGCTCGTCCAGTATCTCGTTATACATCCTATGGATCTCGTTGTTGCGGATGACCGTACTGTCCCTTACATATATCTTCTCAATGTCCTCGTCGCAGAAGAAGATCTTAAGCTTATGAAGTATGTCTCTAAACATGATTATAGTTTTGTCCCAAAGATATGAAATTTTGAGGATAAAACCAGAAGGAAGCCAAAAAGAACGGGAGGCGGTGGGAGGATAGGGGAGGCCCCGAGGGATGAGAGCCAGATCCTTAACAATGTATTGGGTATAATATCATACAATGGGATACTTAATCAATTAAAGGAATGAGAAGCGTGAAAACACGAATATATCAGCCTACTCCCCAATCCCTTTAATTGGTTAAGTATATAATTATGACTACTTTATATCTCTTATGAACCGAACACGAAAGCTTACGATCTTCTCTCTGTGTACTACGAGCCCACTGGAGAAATTCAATCTCCATGCGTAGTTAGCACTACGCTCTGAACTAGACCAATAGGTGTCGGAAGTATTGAATTGTTGTCCACCAATAGCCGATAATGCGTTATTGACACTGTTTAAGTTCATCTATATCAATGATAATTGTGGGCATGATGGTATATACCAATCATTATATCCCTTAGCGTCAGAACTAGCTAAAAATGCATTAAGTACACGACCAATTGTTACATAACCACCATATCCTTCACCTCCTTCAGTTACCTCCTTTAGCACTTCAGAATTAGTCTTCCCATCCCAATCAGATAAAGCCCCATTCGTCCAGGAGCTAACATCATCCGGAAGATATGGAGTACCTTTGTATGAATCTTGCTCAGGTTTCAGGAAACCAAAATCATTGCTCCCGTCTACTTTGTCATAATTTGTAATGCCGGTCTGATCCGTACCATATTCACCCCAATAAAAAGAGTAAGTCTTGTTAGAAGAATTGGGCAAACCGGACGTGGCTGTTTTGTAGCTTTGATTAGAATCTTCATTCTTCTCAATCATGATCTTATGATCATCATGTACAATAGCTACGGATATACATTGATAATCCGCCTTTGACAAAGGTATTAATCTACCATCCTGTTTAACGGCATAAACGCCATTATCAACAGGGGATTTATAACTTGAATAAAATCTCCTCCTTATCATAAGAATAAATTTTTACGGAGGATATAAATACCCCCCCCCCATCATGTATTTAACTTCTTTATTCATAATATATTATGTTTTAATTATATCGCAAATATAACAAATTAAATGAGATGGAAGGTGATATGGTTGTTAGGAAGTATGAGGGATATTCGGGGAGGATGATATGCGGGACGGACCACCTCCCCGAAATCGGCCCGGCCGGGCTGCCGTTTTTGGACCAGCCCCCCCCAATCCACGAAGGACGGGAAACAAGAACGGCAAACGATCTGCAAGCCGAAAAAAGAATGCTTATTTTTCATTTAAATTATTGATTATCAATCATATAAACTAATATTTTAATAAACATTTACATTTGATTAGATTTATTACATATAATCGTCGAATTTTTATTGCAAAATATTTGTTTGAAAATAAAACATATATTATATTTGCAATGTGAGATAACAATATTAACAAACAAGGCGTGCTAGATGCCTATACAAGTCCCTAGGGCAAGGGCAAATCTAATGACAAGTAAAGATCTTAACAAAGTACAAAACGAGGTAAAAAAAGCAAGTGAGAAAACATTAACAGGTGCAGTAAAAGCTTGGTGCAACCTGTTTAAATCTGGTAAAGAAATAAACGACATACTAAAAGAAAATGATATTAAAGTATCAAAGGAAGTCGTTCCCGCTTTGGTTGCTTTAGCTAAAGACAAAGAAGTAGTAATACAACTTTGCAAAGAAATACTCCCACGAGTAAATAATACGTTTTGCGCATACAAGGAAGTAGAGCGTGAATACTATGATAAAAACGAACAGGATAAAAACAAAAAGCTTAAAATGAGTGAAATAGAGGATATAGCAATACTAGGATCGTCTCATAAACGCTTTGGATATAATGAGCCTATAGAGTACGATTTTGGCATATATTACGAAACGTTTAACGGTGCAGACAAACGTATCATAAAGTGTGCCGTACCTATCAAACGGTATACGTTTAATCTCATTGCAAAGTGTGTCACTTACTATTTGACACACCCCAAAAATGAAAGATAACAAATAATTAGCCCCTATATCATTTATGTATAGGGGCGTTATGGTAGCACACCTATGCGTTCCCGTCGCGCTACTGATTTAGACTAAATAGGTAAAGATATTTAACATTTTGGTATAGACATATCGCTAGTCGTTAGAGTATCGAGAGCTTGCGATAGATAAGCCGTCGCTTAACAATGTGGTTTAGGCGCTATCCTAGTCCAGGATAGTGCTATTATCTTTAGGTCTATATCAATTCGGTAAAATACACTAGGTTAACCTAGTAGGCCGTGTAAAAACACGGGGTACGTTGGTGTATATACGCATGTATAGGGCGTATGTCCATGCGTTGCTAGAGTAACATGTATGGAGTGCATTACGGGGCTATAACCGTGCCAATATATCAAAGCAATAGTATCTAAGGTTGCTTAAATACTTGGATACTATATGTAGTATCAAAATAGCAGCCCTTACAAGGGTATTTTGTGCGGTTAAATTGACGGACAAAGTGCGCCTTGTCGATACGTATCACGGACAACGTATGTATGTATTTGGCCGGCTTCGTTGTCGGCAAAGGGACTAATCCAAAGGGAATAGGTGGGCGTGCGGGCGTTCGGCTGGCTGTATCGATAACGCCGGCCGTATTGTCCCCCGGCTTACCGTTTCTTATTGGTGCCATTTAAAACGAATAAATTATGTATAGGAGAAAATTTGACAATCTTAATAGAAAGCTAGCACTTAAAAAGGAAAAGGCTTTAGACGCTGCAAGAAAGTTTCAAATTGAGTTCTACGTTGAGCTTACCAAAGAACTATACAAGTCCAATAAATTAGATTGCAGTAGGGACTCTGATAAATGTAGGCGGAAACGTGTTAGTTACATGGCAAATAAATTACGGCAATAGATCGTTTGTTTTTATTTGATTTTAAAGTTTGCCCTTTCGTACCGTAGTGATATAGGACGGAAGGGCTTTTTTGTGCCTATATTTTACAAAATGATAGTATAATCATATGTTTTACTTACACATAAAAGTGTTGAGGCGGCAAATTTTAAGCCTTGATCGAAAATGTGTAAGTAAAATACTTTATTTCGTATCATTCTGGATACATATATATCCATGCGGACGGGTATATTGTGCCCTTATGTATGGTTTTGCGCTTGAATCGATCCTAAAAGGTATATAATAGGCGGTACTTATTGTATATTTTTTATCTATATCTAGGCTTGTCTTCCTTTAGAGGTAGCTCTAGGGGTTGATATGTATTATTTTATTGATACTCAATTAATTGTATTATTTGCGTTCAATTTTAAAATCGTGGTTACTTATTGTATATTTTTTATGGGTGTATTTATATATTTGGTGCTTACCTTGTTTTGTTGGTACATGGCGTTTGAGTTGGGGCGGTATGTTATAGCTACGGGCGACGCCCTGCCTATAATCATAGTTTCTTTATTGGTTTTATTATCAATATATTGTATTAGGCAAGTATATAAGGTAGTCAAGAACAAAGACCTCAATATCCTAGACTGAATCAGCGTTCCACGTGGAACAAAGTAGCGGAGGTCTTGGGATTTCGTGGGTATTTCTGGGGAGGGATGGGGTTTGCGTGATGGGACACTTCTAAACAAGAAAAAAACTCCAAACAAGAAAAAAACTCCAAACAAGAAAAACTCCAAACAAGAAAAACTCCAAACAAGAAAAACTCCAAACAAGAAAAAACACCTCCAAACAAGAAAAAAACACCAACAAACAAGAAAAACACCTTTCGAGCAAGGGATATCTTCCGATCAAATGTAAAAGTTTACAAGTGGTAGGAGTTTCCGGTCAAGGCAAGGCGGTTGCGAGCGATGGCGGGTAGATATTGTTTATTGGTATGGGGGTGATGCGGAGGAAACCAAGGGAAACGGGAGGCGGCGATGGCGTGGGGTAGGTCCCGCTGGTCGTCCGTCCCTGTTCCCCTTTGGCGTTAGTGTAATATTAAAAATCTGATAGTGATATGACGAAAGAAGAAGCAAGAAACGTATTTGGCGGTAGTATAGTAAATAATCTGCTGTCGCTAGGGGCTGAGCCTACCAACGTGGTAAGGCAAGACGGGTTGATAGAATGGAAAAGTGATGGATATATAGAGGTAGGAGGCGTACAGGTATGGGCTTACTATTACTTTGAGGATGGAGAGGACGTTGATAGATGTGATTGGGCGGATCATATGGAGATAGAGGTAGAGGAATGTTGGATTTAAAACCGATTGATGGTAGTGGAATAACACCAAGTGGAACGGGCGGCTGTGTCACGGCGTGGCAGGCTACGGGTGTCTACCGCCGTTCTTTTTGGAGTGGTAATATAAAATACTAATAGTATGGACGAGATTACGAAATTACAAGATGAAGCGCTGCTTTATCTGCGTGATAATATCACAAAGGATGAGGCGTATTATGTCCTTACGACTGACAAGGATATGATAGAGATTCTTATAGCTGATAAGAAGGACGGAAGCAAACGTATCAAGATTCTTGATATGGAATATACTATCGAGAAGGATGATATGTTATTGTTATTCGATACAGATGGGATAATAGACGAATGTCTTTTGGTTGCCAGCTACATAGGGGTAAATATGTATTTTCGCAGGCAAGATGTCAACGCTATTTTGAATAACATCAATAGAGAGAAAGTTATGAAATATCCTTACATAGCTATTCAGTTAGATAATATACAGACTATCGAAAAGCGTAGGGTTATTTTTGAGATCACCGGACATAGGATAGATGATAACAAAGAGAAAATAGATTTTATGTTTGTTTATTTTATGGCTAGAATATTATGAGAGCGAGGAGGACTGTGAAGGAAAGAGATATTGTGAAGATATTGGTATTCGGGTATGATAGGATGCTTATAAAATCCATTAAGGATTCCGGATTCAGAAGTATGTCGGATGTAATATCGTACGCCAATAATATGGTCGGGGATAAGCCCATTGATCATATTAGGGTATCAAATAAGGCTCGTGGATGGTGTGGGTCATATACTAATTATGGTAAAAGAATAGATTAGTTTGATAGGAGGATATGATATGAGAAGGATTATAAAAGAGAAAGACGATATCAAGGTATCTATATTTAGTGGGGATAGATTGGCTCGTGTTTTCATTGATTCTGGGTATAGGAATATAGCTATGGTGATAGCCGATTGCAATAGAATAGCTAATGGTTGTTATCATATACATCATATTGAGGTGGTAAATATGGATAGGGAATGGTATGGCACATATACCGCTGATGGAAAGAAAATTAATTAATATAAATAACATCATGAATAATATCATAGAGAACAATGATGGGGTAAAAAGAAAGGTAAGGGTATATGATTTCGGCGAGAAGGTCGCTGATAGATATACTATTGTATGCGTAAGTGACAGGAATAAAGATTCAAGAGGAATCTTATTTTATCCGATGTTCACTTGTAACGAAAACCCGTCGCATCCGCAAGGAATAGGGATGTATGTAGGGGACTATTATCCTCATAAGGGAGGTATGTACAACTTAGGGAGAAGGGTGAAGGATATAATGTCTTTGCCTAAAGAAGTGATTAGATACATAAAATGGGTAACAACAACATGAATGAAATAGTTTACAACAATTACGATTTGGTTGCTTTCGAGCAGAATGGAGAAGTGGTAGTAGCCGTAACATTCTACAGGTATTACAAGAAGAAAGCTAAGGGCGAGGTTAATTATAGATGGAGAACCAGATGCCCGGAGCTGGTGGATAAGATCGTAAAACACCGTACCAAGGTATTTACCGGTCAACTTATCCAGTTAGCGAAAGCGTATGGGGAGAAAAAGGTTATAAAATATCAAAAGGAGGAGGAAGGAGTATGTCAAAATACGATAGAGACGCTATAGAGATATATATACTGGATCATATAGATACAGATAATTATGGTAAGCAGTTTAAATACGATAGGGAATATATGTCTTTTATGCTTAGTGTGTTCAAGAATGAGTATAAAGAACATATCAAAAGGGATGGAATTAAGAAGGCTTTTGAGGATTACATAATGAGCGTTCCGTCTATATTCAGGATTCATATAGCGGATTGTGATATTAGATATTTATTACGTTCATGGGGAGTGGAGTTTGATGAGGATGATGATGAGATATACATCTTATACAAGAAGATCATAAGAGAGGTCTTTTTTAAGATGTGTGAGGATATGAAAGTTTGTTAATGTTGAACCAAAACCTTGGCGGGGCGGAAGGATATATCATGATCGTACGTGTGCGGATATGATCCGGGGTCGGTTCCCGGCGCCTTGACACAACTTAATTAAATAGTATATGGACAATATTTTAAAAAGAGCGGCAGCGGAACTGAAAGAAGCCGGTTGCAGGGTTTTCGCGTGGCAGGATGATGCTTATAATAGAAGTTGGAGTAAGGGTGATTATACAACGTTGTATTACGCCTTCCCTGATTCGCCTAACATCGGGCGTCTGAGTCATGGGGAATATGGGATGAGCGTAGCATATAGTAGGGTTTATATACCGAGCCGTGGGAGTGGATCGGGGTGTTGTATAAAGGAGGAGGTTACGTTCGACCTTGCGACGGCGTTAGATGCGTTGAACGGGCCGTTACCTAGGTGGTGTAAGGCCTATGGGGTTTATCCAAAGCAGTACGATAATATTGATAAATGGTATAATAGCGATAATCATAACAAAAAATTATTTAAGGAGATTTGATATGGAGGTAAAAGATTGGGAGAATCTGGTTTTGAATACAGAGGTAGGATCACATTGTTTTGTTACGCTGATTGATGATAAGGACATCAGTAGAGGTTATGCGCAGATCAGACGTGCGGAGCATTTCGGGTATAACATCTGTTTTACAAGGTTATATGGGAATAAGTTTTACTTCGAAAAGATAGAGGAAGGTCGTACGCAACAATACATCAATAGGAGGAAATAATATCACTATCAGATGACAAGGAGACAGTTTAACCGGTTGATAAATGAGCTGAACGGCAAAAGCCCGTTTATCGTATTACATAGGGATGCTGTTGCGCCTAAATACGTAGGCGTGGAGGTCTCGAAAGAAGACGTGGTATACAACTACTCGATTATAAGCATAAATGACGAATATAAGTCTAAAAAGGCTCTTATTTCGAAGATATTGACCATAGCTGATGGTCTTAATGACGATAGTGGCTTGAAAAAGGGATAATTGAGTGTATTTATGACCATAATAATAAAAGTTGCGTACTGATACGAATGATATTGGACGGAGGATAAATATGGTGGTATGGTAATAGACAGGCTTATGTCTTAATATCATAATATTCTGCTATTATATCCTCTTTTTGGGTAAGGAGTATAATAAATAATATAAATATCTTGGATATGGGGGAGATTAACATAGGTGATAAAATCGTGAGTAATAATTTTGATATGGATAAGATATGACAAGATACTTGCTTATGATGGTTATGGTGATACTGACACCGCCAAAAGGGAGCGGTGGCTTTCCCCACGCCCCAAGGCCTGCCGTGGTAGAGGCAAGGGTATGGGATAAGCTGGCGGCCGCCCTGTCTTTCGTGGAGTCAAGGGATGATGATCGAGCGTATAACGCCTCATCCGGGGCTTTAGGGAGGTGGCAAATGAAAAGGATATACGTTGATGAGGTTAACAGGATATTGCGCCTTAAACGGAAGCAGAAGCGGTATAGATACGATGATAGGACAAATCCTGTCAAGGCTAGGGAAATGTTCGAGATATATCAATCTCACCATAATCCTAAAAAGGATATAGATCGGGCTATAAGATTGCATAGGGGATTGCATTCTGCTAAATATGTTAAAGAGGTTAAGCGTAAATTGAGAAAATAAAAAGAATATAGGAGGATAAGGACATGGACGAGAATAAAATGATACGACCGATGGATTTTGTTCGGCTTACAAATATTGACGAATCAAATGTGATTAAGGACACTAAAAACCATATAGGGCTGGTCAAGGAGGTCAGTCGGGACGGGAGAATGAGTATAATATGGATAGGTGAAACTTACAGTCAGTTGGCGTGGTTCAAATCGAGCGAGTTGGAGGTGGTGGATAACCTTGTGAGCATCCTGACATGCGGGCTGGCTAACTTTCGCGGAGACGGAAAAGAGAGCGCGGATAAATTTTATCCAATGAATTTATGTTATATAAAAAGGGGGTGATATATGAAATGGGTGATAATAAAAGGAGTTAGATATCCTAGTTCCGTGATATCAGCATTTGCGGCATATAATATGGATAACCCCTTCTTGAAGGTCAGGATAAGAAACAAGTATCATATAGTGCCTTTTGATGATGTTAATAAGATGGCTAGTCAGATGGTATATTTAATGGACAACTATCCTGATTTCGTTCAGATAGGGAGATGGTGGATATCCAAGAAACATGTGATGTCATGGACGCCCAAGGGGGAGACCGTGGACGGATCGGGCTGGGTTATATCCTTCACCCTGTCCTTTGGTTTGGATAATGGGACTCAAATTAAGTTTGATAAAGAAGATGAGTACTTAAATGAGATAGATAGGCTAAACGAGTTGTTTAATGTAATATTATGATATGAAAAGCAAGAAAGATTATATAAGCATGCTTAACGCTCTTGGTAGTTCTTTGTCTAGGGAAGAATGGATGATAGGAGGCAAAGATAGATATACAGGTAGGGATAATTATGGAGTTATGTTGAAAAGATATGATCCTATAGCTTTTGAGGTAGGATATAGAGAATGGAAGAAACAATGAGTAATACTTAAATCGGGATTGTGGCGGTTCGTGAGAATAGCTACAATCATATCTCTAAACGTGAACATAAGGAGGTACGTATGTCATTCGATTGACATTAGGGATCTAGTTATATTAAAAGAGGAGGAATTATGAAAGAGATTGTATTAAAACTGTATGAATTTGATGAGCCGTCAAAAGATTCACAAGAAAAGATCATAGAGCGTGAGCGCTGGAATGTAATGGAGCAATGTATGGATGCTTATAGTACAGACTATCAAGAGTCGATGAAAGCCTTTGAGGATATGACAGATACTGAGGTTTATGATTGGGAAGTTGGATACGAGAGATATGATTTTAGTTATGAGTTTAAATACAAAGATCCTATTTATGAACGTCCTACAGATTATCGTCGTGATATATTCCCTGAGAATCTATGCGGTAAATTATTGTTCAGGTATATCAATAACAACATTATGCCACATATCACGAAAGGTAAATATTATTCTAAAGGTAAATATATAGATGGGAAATATAATTACAAGTACAGACGCAGTCGGGTAATATTGGGATACGAAGACAATTGTCCATTAACAGGGATGTGTTATGATTATTATCTTCTTAAACCAATAATTGATTATTACGATACTTGGTGTACTTACCCGGAGAATTTCTCTTTAGAGGATTTAATAGAAAAATGTTATAATAATTTTTTCAAGGCTTGGCATGAGGAATATGAACATTGGGCTGACGATGAAGATGCGATACGTGAGGAGCTTCATCATAACCAGTATGAGGGTCAGCTTTATTATGAGAATGGGGATGTGTATGTTGGTCTATTAAATGAAATAGTATGAAAACACAAGAAGAATATGCCCGTGAGATTGACGAGATTGTTCGCCGTGATGTAGAGAGTTACCAGAGTGACTGGTTTAAGATTGATAAGGAAATATTCATGCTTCCGGAAAACAAGAACAAGACATTTATTCTCGGAACCCGAAAGACAGGATGTGATTTGTTGATACTGGGAGGCACTAATTGTGATGAAAGTTATTTGGATGGGGTTTTTGGGTGTCTTGGTAATGAGAAATTCTATGTTTGCCAGCCAATATCTCTTTATGAGACAACACGAAATATTCAGGAAAGACCTGCCTTGTACACTTTTAAAATAGCGACCGCATATTTCAGAGAGCAGGATTTGGTTCCTGTATTTGAAAATTCACATTGTAAATTGATGAGATTATGAATATAGAGGTAATAAGATACAGGCTCCCGGTTTATTGGGTTGGAGCCTTGATAAATGATGATTGGACGGGGTTATCTGACGAGGAAGCGCAAGAAGTTGATGACTTTGTAAAACATGCAGATGGTTGTCCAGTTGGTGTGGATTGGGGAACAGAAGGTTTTTATTCGTATAATGACGCAAACGCTATTGGCGGAACTTGTGTCGATGTTATTTTTAGCAAGTATAATCAATAGTTAACACTCAAAACTTAATAGATATGAACAACTCTATGGTCGCTCATTTGTGGGCAAACGAAAAGGAAGAATCCGCAAGAGGTAGTAATCTTTTCTTTGAAGGTAGAAGTATTTATTCTTATGGTTATCATTTTGAGGTTGGAAGAATCGTAAGAAATAAGTGTGGTGAAAAGGCGTATTTGCTTAACGATAAGTATTATTCTTCTTCTACCTGTAAACATCAACGTTGTGTTCGTAGTGCAATACCAACTGGTTCAAAGGTATTTTCTGTTGGATATAATATGTCTGATGATGGCAGCATGGCTTTTATCACCAGTCGATTGGAGCTTATCAAAGAGGTTATCGAGAAATACAAGAAGGCTAGAACAAGCCTGTCTTATAGGGATGTTTGGGGAGTATTTAGAAGTCTAATGGATTATATTGAGTTCTTTAATATGGGTACTCCCAAGAGCCTTCTTAAAAAGAGTGCAAACACCTGGATCGGAACTAAACATGAGTTATCTTATGAATCGGATAAGATTAAAAGTGAATATGTCCATGAGTTAAAGCGTGTGTTTGAGGTATTGCTAAATCATCAAGCGTTAGAAACTTTAGGAACGATCAATGTGATAGTAGATGAGATTTGTGGTGAAGGAACGTGGGCTGAGTATGTGGCCAGATGTCAGAGATGGGAAGACAGTCAGGCGAAAAAAGAGGCTTTAATTTTTGAAAAAAGAAGAAAAGAAAAAGAAGATCGCAAGAAAAAATTTGAAGAACAGATCGAGATGTGGAAGTCTGGCAAGATTCTGGAATTATATTCACATTATTATTTGGAGGATGACCAGCCTAACGTATGGCTTCGCATTAAGAATGGCATAATTGAGACTAGCAAGAATATCAAGATAGAACGAGCTGAAGCTGAGAGACTTTGGAAATTGATAAAGCTCTTCCATAATGGCGGTAAATTCCAACACGATATGGCATTGGATATAACCGGTCACAAATGGAAGATCAATAGCTATAAGAATGATATATTGGTTGTTGGATGTCACAGGATCGCGTATAGCGAGATGAAAGGTATTGCGAGACAATTAGGATGGAGTTAAACAGCTATCAAGTAACATTTGAGAGCTGTGACGATCACTATCAGATTTACGGGAGAGACATCCAAGATGTCATGGGCGGCGTTGCCAGTGGAGCCGGCGTGTATAGGTAAGACGTGCGGAGGGAAGCGAGGCGTCCGCCCATGTTTGTTGGATTGGCTGGGCAGGCAAATAATATATAAACACATAAGAAGATATGAATATTAAAAAAGGAGATATGGTATCTATAAAGCAAGATTTTATAGACCGGAACAATAGATATGAATATGATAGCAGGGATATATGGGAGGTCAAGGAAGTGTATAAGATAGGTGGCGGATATCATGTGGCTGTAATAGACAATTTAACCGGTTACGGGAACGCTCATCTATGCACATATAATATGGATTTAAGGACTATAGATGACCTTAAAGCAAGATTGCTACAAGATGATAATATAGCTAAAGTGAAAAATAACAATATAAATACATGTAAAATTATGGAAAAGAGAATGATAACAAAACCATTTGACTTAGAACTGGCAAAGAAAATTAGCAATGGTGAATATGATGGTGAGATTGTAACGGTCGGAGATAATTATAAGGTAAAGTTAGTGTATTATAATAAAGATAGGATAGAATTTAGTACACTAGGGGTGATTTGTTCTGATTATGGTATAACATCAGACTGGTTCTCTGATGATGGGATAGGAACAAGAGGATGTAGGCTTTGTATTAATATTCCGGAATATACGGCATTTAAGGATGGGGATGTATTGAGCAATGAAGAAGGTGATTACTTATTCATATTGAATACAAACGGGAAATACCTTACGTCTCATTATGCCTCTTGGAAAAAAGGGAGTTATTTACATTTAAATAATGGACATGCCGATCAAAATAATATTGAGAGATACAGATTTGCTACTGAGGATGAAAGGCAAAAGTTTATTGATGCTCTTAAAACAAGCAAAGAGCCTAAAGCTAAAATGTACTTGAAACAATTCTTTGGTATTAAAGAGAAGTTAAGGTATGATTTCAAACCATTTGATAAAGTGTTAGTAAAATATTATGAAGATGATGATTGGGAGGCCAGTTTATTCATAAGAACAATTACAGACGATCAGGATGGGAAGACTAAATATGAATGTTTGAATGGGACAGTGTATGTTTATTGTATTCCTTATGAATGTAATGAACATCTTTTGTAAAAAATATATTAAAATGGAAAATAAAGAACAGGATTTTATCAATCGATATAAAGATGTGCAAGAATCCATCGTGAAGGCAATGGACAAGGCATTAGAACGGGCAATAGGGAACAAGGTAATAGATTTCGAAAAGTGTGAAGGCAATTATTTGGACGTCTATCCTCTTATCGGAGCGGTTTTACAAAAAGAGCTGGATAGGGTTTTGGGAGGTAGCGTTAGTAAAGACATACATCGAAAAACGAAGAAAGACGCAAGAAAATATGCAAATGATTTTCGTGTGTGGATTGATTATGCGGGCGATTACAGATTTTCAAAATAAATATTAGATATGAAAAGAATAGTAACAGTACAGGATTTAATTAACGAATTAATGCTTGTCGTGAACAAGAAGGCAGAAATAAATGTGACGGTAGCCGGTGATGGTTACGAGACAGAGTACACACCATGTTTATATGATTTTTCGATCATTGATTTTACTGATGTCCATCCTGATGATGGGGAGGCGGAAGATAGGGTTGTTTTACAAATGTATCGTTAATAAGGCAAAAGATGAAAACAGTAAAATTATCTGATTTTTATCCTTATGACAAGGATAAAGGAGGGATACAAGAGTTACCCCATAAGTTTAAATATCAAATACTTAATTATTGGGGAGGAGATACCTGAATCCTGATAGGGATCACCATGGTATATGAAAGACATTTGTGGAACGAGGAAGTTAAAGTAATATGATTATGGATGATAATAAGATAATAGAAGCGGCTAAGTTAATAGCCAACTCCTCAGCAGCCTTAATACAGGCTATAGGGATGATGAGTGAGAATATAGAGAGGGCTAACAGAGGGGAATCTCTGGCTTATACCGAAGATCAGTTTATGAAACTAATTCAAGATAACGGAATAACGTATAATGATGTAATACAAAGGGGGTGGATATGAAAAACGTAGAAAGAATAAACGCATTAAATAAAGTTTATTATGAATAGAATGAAAATATTTTTTAATTACTTATTCTTTAGGGATATGGGTAATCTTGGTGAGGGATGTCTTATAAGCGCATTCATCTGGCTTATGATCATGCTTGTCATTATTGGGGTCTTTTGCTTATACTAAAGATCATTTCATGAAAATCAGGATAACGTATAACAATGTAATACAAAGGGGTTAGAGATTATGAAGGACGTAGAAAGAGTAAATGCATTAAATAAAATGCTATTAAATGCGAACGTAGTAGCTTATGGAGCTATGGTTGATTTGATCAAGAGAACAGGGAGACTTGATCTTGATATGAGTAGCGTAGGCCATATAGATGATTTTCCGGCTGAAATAAGGATCTTTACCGATAACGGGTTGATTTGTTTATCTATAACATCCGTGTATTTATCGGGGGAAGATAATTTGATGGTTGATGGATATGATGAAAACAATGATAAAGTTGATGGGGTGAATGTTTATTACGACCAGATAGACGAGGTAGTATATCTGGTTAAAATCATATTAGAAGAAAGGGAGGAAAAAGATTATGGGGAAAGCGATTGAAACAGATATAGAATATAAGGAGATATTAGAGAAATCATTATCAGCTATTCAATATCTAAGAATATATGGATTCTCGACGTACATGGAATCGGAGGGGATCATTAACAGGATAATGATGTTAAAGGATAAGAATGAGATGAGAGATCAAAAGCTCAAATGCCAATGAGCCAATAGAAATCGTAATAATAAAAAGCCATGAGTAAAGAATATAAAGCGATAAAGAATTATATCCATAATGAGCTTGGGCTTACCGTAGAGCAGTTGATTAAGATTATGGTGGATAATAAGCTTAGCAATAAAGATTTTAATATCATTCCAAGAACAGTAGAAAAAATATCAAAAGATAAGATGTTAAACGATATAGAGATTGTTATAATAAACAAGAATTTAAATGATCGAGGATATGGAGGATAAGGGTATTTTAGATAAGGCAAGAATGGAGGGCATGAACCAAGGGATATGGCTGGCGGTTCAGGAGCTAGCCCACGACGGGCGATGGACGCAAGCCGCTGAGGAGCTGGTGTCTTCTTGTGGATTGACTGAAGATGAGTGTAGAAAGTTGCAGGAGGAAAGTGGGTCGTTTGATGATGAGATGCTTAAGTTTATTGATACGATATTCGGTCGTAAGATAGATTTAGATGAGGATAATCAGATGATTGATATAGATATATCTACAATGAAAGTAGGTGATACATATAGTTTTGCTGACAATCATGGGGATATGGTAAAGATTAGAGCTATAGAGAGATCTAATCTAGGGTGCGGGGAATGTTATTTATCAAATGATGGAATATCATGCAGTGGATGTAATAAAGAGGAGCGGGAGACAAATGATGATATCGCTGTTATAAGGACAGATAAGATAGATGAGATGTTTTATGATGAGGAAGATGAATATGTAAACACGGATATAGGTGTAGTATGTACGTTTGCGTTAGGTAAGAAAAGAATAAGAGCGATAGCGTGTAAGATGATATCAGAACATACTCGTTGTAGTGATTGTTGTTTTGAAGGTGGAAGCTGCATGAATATAAATTGTTATTGTGATGACAGGAAAGATAATACAGATGTATTTTATAAGGAGGTAATATTATGAATGGGGAGAATGTAATACCCAAGATAACAGACAAATGTGGAATGTCATGGAAACAGCCCCATAGGAGATACATAGAAATTGATGAGGAATACGCTTTAATGACCAAACAAACCTTTGAGGGTCTTAGAGAATATTCAGTAACGATCCCATCAGGGAAATATGAAGGGAAGATGTGGAAGGCTAATAGAGGAGGTACATGGTATCTATATTGGTATGATCATGACGATAATCCGGAGATGATCAAAATAGAACGAAGAGAAATATTGTTACTTAATTAATACAAAATAATATGAGAGATAGAGTGCAAGAGGCTAAGGAAGAAGGCATAAGACAAGGAATATGGCTATGCATACAAAAATTGGTGGAACTGGAAAGGTTTGATATGGCAAAATATTTTATGATATCCTTTGGATTTAATAAAAATGAGTGCGAGGGGTTATTAGATAAAAATGGTCTAAACGATAAAATGGATGTATTTATCAACCGATTATTTAACGAAAATAATCATATAAGGTATTTGAAGGATATAGGATATCATAAGATAGGTAGTATATTTAAATATAATACCGGCATGGAGAAAATAGAATTGGAGGTAATAGAGATTGATGATAGCAGTTGTGATGGATGTGTATTTAATAACAGGGGTTATTACTGCATGTATTCTTGTTGTTGTAATATAGATAGGGAAGACAATACAAATGTCATATACAAAGAAGTAAAAAGATCATGAGTTTAATAGATAAATTAGAGGATTTGGTGGTTAAGGTAGACACCGAATACCAAGAGAAGATGGAGGCGGTGATCCGGGAGATAGTCCCGGGGATGCCGGAAGGGAATGTACGTCATGCCGCCGAGCTGATGTGCACGGACAGGATGGGGAATATGATGGACATAGATGTTTATATATTAAGGGAAGAAGATAGGCCTTATGAATGCCATTATCTAAAGGATCTATTGGAAGATAGGGTAGCTAGAATAGATAAGATGCATGAGGATAAAAGTTACACATACAATATAGATGATAATTATTGGTGCGCTACATGTGGTTCCCATTCTCATAAAAAGGATTCTGAGACAGGGTATTGCTGGCATTGCGATACGGTTAATTGGGTTAAAGAAGATGGAGCAGATGTTAGGGTATAATTACCAAAGAATAAATATGAATGATAGGAGAAAGGATAGTATTAACTATTAATAATGTTTATTTAATTTAATTCAAAAACAAAATGTCTACTTTTGTAGACAAATAAAAATTACATATATGAAAAAGAGTAAATTTGTAAAGGAATTGGAGAAGATCATCGATATGGTTAAGATCGAAGATGATGGTTTCGAGTATGGTGGTAAAGTCATCTTCTATAAAGAAGATGATGATAACTATGAAATCACGGCAAAGAACATTGAGATGGATCTTATGGTAGAAGCCAGTGCTATGGCTAGTATGGATGATAGGACTTTTGACTGCCTTATGAGTGAGGTTTATAAACAAAAGTTTACAAAGACTATAACGATGTCGGAGGATGAGGATGATGAAGACAATTGATAAGATGACCGATCAGGAGATATATGATCTTACTGACGAGCAGATAGATAGATTGATCATAACAAGATGCGCTAAGGAGGGTGTTAGGTTTGTGGACGAACCTCCAGTTATGAAGACATACGACTACAAACCTATTTCTCCATCTAATTTCTTCTACCTTTTAGAAGGATTGAGCATAGCTGTTTTTAATCAGGATGATGCTATTAAAATAGCTAAGTTCTTAAGTAAGTTTGATTTATACAAGACTACATACGATTTCACTATATCCAATGATAAGATATATAATAAGTTGGATATAATCAATATCAAACATATTCCGATGTTTGATACGAAAGATGAGGAATCCTACAAATCTATAAAGGACAAGAATAATAAGATTGAGGAGGAATATAAAGATCAGGTGGATAAATACAAGGAGAATACAAAAAAGATGTGTGAAATCCGTGCCGAAATATGGCTAAAAGTAATTGATGTAAGGCGCAAGATTGATCACATGAATCATCTTAGAACTCTTTTTATGAAGGAATATCTTCCGTTGGTGGATCACGACACGGACAAGGCTATGATATTTTTCAAGAAGGCTTATGATGTGGATGATGATACGGAGAGATATATTCGTGAAGGAATAAAGGATTATCCTTTGTTTAATAATAATATAGATTAAAATGCACAATTGGTTTAAATGTACGGTTTCTTACGAGACCGATGCCGAGAACGGCATGAAGAAGAAGGTAAAGGAAGAGTATTTAGTAGATGCCCTTTCTTATACCGAATGTGAGGCTAGAATCATAGAGGAAATGAGACCATTCATCTCCGGTGAGTTTAGCGTTGATATCAAACGATTCAGGATAGCGGAATTGTTTGCCATGGATGGAGACCGGTTCTATAAGGTCACGGCTGATTATATTACGGTAGACGAGAAATCGGGCAATGAGAAACGCAAGGCGTTTAACTACATCGTTCGGGCCAATGACCTTGATCATGCCAAAAAGAATTTCGAGGAAGGCATGAAAGGAACCATATCAGATTTCATTGTCACTTGTATCAAGGAAGAGAAGAAACTGATGGACTTCTACGAGTTTGATGGTAAGATCAGGAATCCGGAGAAACATGAGAATAGTAAGCAATAAAGCTAGCTATGAGACCACATCATCCGTCGCCGAGAAGTTGATGGAGATAAGCAAGATGGAGGGTACGATTTATCGTATCCTCACATTGTCTAACAAAACTTATCTAGCTTCTAAATTAGGATATAGCAGATCGGGGTTCTATAAGAAGATACAAAACAGGAGTTTTAATATCCGGGAACTAGCTCAGATATTCGATACGATTATCAATTTCAAGGATCAGGATTGGACGAAGGGTAAAATAGATAGGCTTAAGAGATATAGGGCCATGAGCCTCATGGAGTTTAATAAAAGTTATAAAAAGAAAAAAGTATGAAGGGTAGGATGTTACCATGTGAGAGGTGTGGCAGGATGGTAGCCATAAGGAGCAAGGGGTTGTGCCCTGCGTGCCGGGCTAGGGAACTACCGCCAAAGGAAAGGACGGCGATACGGGTGAAGGCCAAGCCCAGGGACAGGAGCCTAGCCGTATTCTTTGGCGCTCATGTGGCAAGATTAAGTATGGTAAGAAGATCCCTTACGGGGATGTATATACCATGCCCCGGAGTAGGCAATATATGCCACTTATATCCTAAACGAAGATATAAGTCTGTCGCTGAGGATAATGATAATGTTATTTATTTGACGATAGACGAACACACGAGGTTTGACTATCTGCTAGACACGATGGATTTTGACCGGCTTTTAGAGGAGTTCGGTGACACATGGCTTTTAGTGGCCAAAAAGATGAGGGATCTCGCACCTAGAGTCGAGGAGGATGGTAAATTAAAAACCAGATTATTATCATGGATAGAAGAAAACAAAAATTACTTTTAGCTCTCGGGTACGAGGCTATAAGTGATACGATATATAAGAAAGGAATGGATATGGAAGTCATAAGCGATCAAGAATCGTTTGATGATATGAGAGTTCGTTTATCCAAAAAACATCATGTGGTTATCACGGATGATGGTGTTGTAATAGAGTTTGTTCATAATAAGTCAATGGACGAGAATGCGCCATCATATTATTGGCGATCATCATTACCAATATTAAGATCATATCATACAGATCCTAAATTTACCGCTTTCTTTGGCATATTAGATGTTTTGTCAACGATCCCAAAGAAAGATATGGATGAGGAGGAAAAGTCTGTTGAAGAGCCTAAAAAAGAGCCTAAAGAGGAAATGGAAGTTGAGTATGATCTGGAGACCGAACAGCAGTATTATGCAGCTGAATGGATAAGGGATATCCCGACACCGGTGTTATATAGAATGACTGTTGCCGGCAAGCGCGTGTATTATGAGATGGATGTTGATGGGTATCCTATCATATACGATGGAGCTACTAACAATATCGCCAATGGGTATTGTGATACGTCCGGAGCCTTGGAGAAATGGAAGAATGAGATGAGACTCAAGGGCAAGGACCCTGATGAGTACGCTAACTATAGGGCTGACTTAGGTACTATCATGCATTATCTATTTGGGTTGTATCTGACCGGGGTTAACATAAAGCTGATCCCGACATGGATCAGGAAGGTGGTCAAGGAAGCCAAGCTAAGAATAGACAAGTATAGGATGGAGCGGATATTAGTGGATAACATTGATGAGCTAATAGAGGATCTAATATCATTTGCCATATTCTGCAAGGAAAGACATGTAAAACCTGTATTGATCGAGAAGATGTTGAGGTCAAGCAGGTTAAAGGTAGCTTCTTCGGTGGACGCCGTGGTGGAGATGGACAGCGAGCCGGAGACAGTGGAGATAGAGGTCGAGACAGGAGAGTTCTATAAGACGGGAGCCAAGAAAGGTCAGCCTAAGACGGAGAAAAAGAAGATAAAGAGATGCAGGAGGATATTCGCTATATTGGACTTCAAATCAAACAGGAAAGGCAATTTCTATGACGAGTACGCTTTCCAGCTTGAGCTATATAGAAGAATGATACTGGAGAACTACGGAAAGATATTGGAGATAGAGGAGATATATAACTTCGCTCCGGGTGATCCTACCGCTAAGACAAGTCAATATAAGTTGAAGAGACAAACCGATAATCCTATACTTAATATGGCTACGGTTGTATATCTTCAAGGTAAGTATAAGTTTGAGAAAACCAATTATACGGTTACGTCAAGGATCGGATCTTTAGATATAGAGGGTGATTTTGAGTTGAATGGTTTGATAAGAAAAGAGTCGCTGAGAGATTATATATATAGAGTGATGAGTGAGAGGAGAGGATAATGGAATTCAGGGAGTTTGACAAGAGCGTACATCGGTATGAGTTGGATCATAGCAAGCCAAGGAGGAAGATGACGTGCCCGCAATGCGGCAAGGATAAGTGTTTTACGCCGTACGTGGACGTAACCACCGGTCAGATCGTTGGAGAGCAGTTTGGGGTGTGTGATCATAAAAATAAATGTGGTTACTTTAAATATCCAACAGGGAGCGAACTTGGGAACAATGATCTTTTTACCGATTCAAACAAAGTATTAAGGAGGTACAGACCTCCCGTGGATCCGGATATAGCCAACTGCATTCCGGTAAGCAAGATGTTTGAGACGCTTAATCCTTTCGAGACATCTGATCTTCAGGATTATCTATCCAATATATTCGGATCATATCATACCAATAGAGCGTTCAGCTTATATAAGATCGGGATGATGAGATTCGGGGATTGGGGTAAATGCTGCGTATTCTGGCAACTTGATAAAAGTTGGGTGATAAGGACCGGGAAGATAATGGATTACGGACCAGATGGTAAGAGGGTAAAGGTTCCCATGGATCATGTATGCTGGGTTCACATCCTCGACGGTCAAGATTATTTATTAAGGCAGTGCCTGTTCGGCGAGTTTCTTATCAACTTCTATCCTAAGGAAGCCCCGGTATATATAGTTGAGTCGGAGAAGACGGCGGTCATCTGTAATATCGTATATCCGGATAGGCTTTTCATGGCATGCGGAGGTATCCATATGTTGAAAAGGGAGATGATAGAGACATTGGGACGTAGGAGAATAGTCCTATATCCTGACAAAGGATCGGCGTTTAACGAGTGGAAGAAGAAAGTGGATAGGGATATGAAGGGAATGAATATAGAGATAAGCGATTTTCTCGAATCAAAACCCAATATAAATGATGGAATGGATATAGCGGATTATTTTATTATTAAACAAATTTACAATGGCAAAGGTAGTTGACAATTACAAGAAATTCAAGGTGCTTGAAATAACAAGACAGGAGATGATGGATAAGCTCACCAGATATGGGTGCTTAGGTATTTGCGATATGTGTAACAGACCTACATCCGTGGGCTATTATGTAGCAGTAATCAATCAATGGATGTGCGAGGACTGTTATAATGATTTCATCAAATCAGTTGACAGGTATGAGGAGGATATGAGAATAGAGAACAGGAATTTTAATAGATTCTGTGATCTATTTAATGTCAAAATACAAGAAAAGGCATGAGAGAGCTATCTTTAGCCCAGAAAGCTATGTTAAACGGATCCGTATGCCCGTATTGCAAGGCCCCATCCACTATGATAAATACGGTGGAGGGAAAGCAAGTTGGGTGCGAGAAGTGTGGGGCTTGGATGAGATCCGATTCTACGGGTAAACCTGTAGGTAGGTTAGCCAAGCCGGATCTCCTTAGGTCTATGGATATGGTAATGACCGAGATCAACGTATTCTTAATAAAAACAGGACATGATAGACATGATCTTTACAAAGAACTATCCGGTGAGCTTATGATACCGGAGGAGCATATATCCCCTTACAAGATGTCTTTGCCATCATTACTTAAAATCATGAGACATATCAAGACATATAGTGATAATCGGATACAGATATATGATGGAGGGAGGGGGAATAACTGCCCTAGGCATAAGGCGATAGCGATAGGCGGTAGCGCATGCCACGGATGTCCGGAGCATCTATTCCATGTAGTGGATAAGGTAACTGACTTGGTGGTGTGTGACGCTGACATGAGTTACGGTGATTACAAAAAATAATTATTAATAAAAATTGACAGAACATGAAAGTAATTTTCATTCACAAACAGACAGGGTTTTATGTAGGAGGATCAGTGTTTAACAAGACATGTGGTTTTTACAAATGCAGAGATAAGATGATAGAAAAAGGCATAAGCGAGGATAAGGCCAACATGCTTATTGATATAATAGGTCCGCACTTATGTGTGTGGGAAATAAAAGATGGGGATGATCCTTATGAGAGCATGAGAAGCAGACTCGGAGATAAAGCCTCATATTTAGATGGAGAGGATATTATCGTAGAGGATTATGATTATGACGAGGAGGACGAGGATGGGGAGATCGACTGAATACTATAGGACACATCCGGAGGCCAGAAGAAAGAAAGCCGAGACGGATAAGAAGATCAACGCCCGCCCTGAGCAGAAAGCCAAGAGACGGGAGTTGGGTCGCAAGAACTACAAGACCGATAAGCTGAAAGGTAAAGCCTATCGGAAGGGAAAGGATTTATGCCATACGGCTAAAGGACTTAGATATAAATCAAGATCAGCTAACAGAGGGTCTAAATCCGATACGGCTGGCGATAGAAACGCAAGAGGATGAGTGAGGATAGGATATGGAGGTCATCCAAAGAGATTATCATGGATGCATATGAGAGGATAAGAAAGTATCAGTCGGGAGAGCTTCTCCCGGCTCGTACTGGATACGCTTATCTTGACAAGGCGTTGCTGGGCGGGTTCTACCCACAACATGCGGTGGCTATCGGCGCTAGGCCCGGAGTGGGCAAGTCTTATTTGGCTCAGAAGATTATGAGCAATGTAATGAATGTTAATATCAATCCCCAAGCTGATGATTATGTATGGCTCAGATGTGAATTTGAAATGAATCCAGAGGATTTGATGTTACGTTCACTATCAAAAAAAATGGGAAAGGATATACAAGATATTCTCCTTAACGAGATGTCTGATGAAGAGATAAAGGAAATGCAGAAATGTCTTAAGGAAGAAAACTCCAGCAGAATAACATACATCCCTAAACCATCGACAGTAGACGAGCTTCAGAACTTCTTATGGAATAGTTATATGCCAGCGAACAAGGATAAGAAAATGGTATTTGTGTCCATAGATCATACAGCTCTTATACAAGGTACGGGTGACGCTAAGAGGAATATAGATAGTCTGATAACCATGTGTAATATAGCTAAAAGAACTTTTCCCAATATATTCTTTCTTATAATATCACAACTTAACCGTGATATTGAGGGAAGACGGGATCCTAAGGATCATATGCCAAAACAATCTGATTTCTATCAATCAGATACATTGGGGCAATTGTGTACGGCTATGGTAGCGTTGAATATTCCAAAAAGATACGGCTATTCATCATACATGCAATTCCCGCAAGGCTGGTATCCTAATCTGGAACGTTTTAAGAGTGAATCAAGGCGCTCTTTCCGTGTAGATGGACTTATATTCCATCATATAGTAAAAGTCCGTCAAAGATCATTAGAGGAGATTGATGCGATACATGTAGATATCATGAAAGGATATGAGCGATATTATCCTGATGGAGGGGTGGTGCGCCAAGAAAGACCAGGAGGCTCGGACGCCCCAGTGGGTAGCGGCAAGCCGGACACGACTGTGGTGACGCTACCGCCCCCGCCTCCCAGTATCCCGTTGGAGCAACAATATATACCGCCCAGTGATGATTTCAATGTAGTACATGACGAAACACCTTATTAAGCATGAGATTGAGAAAAAATTTTTTGCTTGTCATCATAAAAGGGATGGAGATGTTATTAAAAGCCAATTTCTCCACCGAAAACAAGATGGGCATACGAGAGATCATATCCTCATTAAAGGAAATGGCCGAATACAGTATCAGGTATATCATAAACCGGGACAGGGAGAAGGAGATCATGAGCATCTGTGATGAGGTATCCAATAAAGTACAGGAGTATAAAAGAATGAACGATAACTCAATGGTATTGGAATTGGAGAACTTGAAGCGGGAGGTTGTAGCGGTAGAGGATCTTCTTAGCTCTTACAAGGGCGTTCTTGACGCCGAGCTGGTGATAGCCGAGGATGATATCAGGATCATACGGGATAAGATAGCTATAAGCCTGAGGGAGGACGGGACATGCAAGAGCATGACTGATGCTGATAAAAGGGCTAGGGTGGACGTAAGATACGAGAGGGCGTTAGAGGATTATCGAATCCTTCTAAGATGCGCCAATACGGTTAGGGCTAAGATGTCGGTTGTAGGGCATCTTAACCAATCTATAAATCAATCTATATCAGTTGGTAGAGTTGGTATGGCTAATGAATCTTATACGGTAAAACAATATGAAAAAGGGAAAGAGATTATCGAAAGCAGACGCCCTTAGGGTGTTGACAAAGGCTTACAATTTAATAAAGAATGATAATTATGCATTTATATGCATAGCAATAGAAAGAACAGCGATTGAATTATCACTTGCTGAAAGATCATGTGTGGCGTGTTATCTTATACCAGAACTGAAGATGTTCAAACCTGTAAACAGAAAAAATGGAGATTTTTGGTTTCATTCATCAAAGAAAAACATAAGGTTACATATAATAGAGACGCTAATAGATATATATAACGGAAATGATCATCCCGATATAGTCGAGAGGGTAGCCAGAAAGATCAGGTCAATATTTTAACTCATTAGCTTATGTATAGGTGATTATATACCATTTTACACAAAAAAAGATGAGAAATGATATACATTTGTACGAAACATTATACTGGGTATCACCAATACCCTCTACCGGTTGCACAAGAGTGAGATCGCCGGATTCTTTTACTGAACTAAACGTTTTTGATTTTACTTACCCAACGAATGTTTTAGGGTAAAACCTTATATCAAAGACCTCCTTTGCTCAATCGTCTTGTCCGAAACAGGGGACTATATGATTCGATTGAGTGAGACAAAATTAGAAAAGAAGAATGTGAAATTAAATAACATACGTATGTTTTACAACATATCTGGTGTAAAGTAGTATATAATAACCTATGTATATTAATTTTGAACAGATGATGACATCAGGATTAACGATGTCTGATGTCGGGTATCTCTTGATGATCCGGCAGAAAGAGGAGATGGCTAGCGTCATTCCAAAGGAGAAAATAGATAGTTATAAAGCATCTGGTTATATCGAGCTTCAGAAGAATGGGAAGTGGAAGATAACGCCAAGGGGAGGGTCGCTGCTGATGCTGATAGAGACACCCGGCCTGACACCGGAGGTCGAGGGGATCCGGGACCGTATCGTTGGTGTGTATAACGATATGGGTAAGGATACAGGAGCTATCAAGGAGGTAGAGAAACGGCTCGTATGGTTCGTAGCTAATACCAACTTCAAGGAGGGACCTATAGTAAGAGCCGTAATATCCCACATAGATCTTAAACGTGAGTATACGATGAGATTGGATAACTTGATATGGAAACCATCAAATGTATATAGTGTGCATATGAGTTTATCGGAATCAATGTTATTCGATACGATCATAAAAATGTATGGCATGACGTCTGACTTGTATCTTAGGGAGAACAAGAACAAGGAACTGGCATGGTTGTTCGCCATAAGCCGGCTCCCGGATCCTCCCAAGAAAATGGATAAGGAATACGCTATCACAGGCGATGTTAAGATGGACATCGAAAGGATATCGGATATAAAAAAAGAATTAGGTAGAAGATTAAAAATGTCGATTTAGTATGGAAAGAAAAGAAGTTGAAAAAGTAGTCAAGGAAACGATATTCGAGAAAATGGGTGAGTTTACGGGTCTTAATCATGCCGCCGAGATCAATAACGAGGATGATCTGGAAACTGACATGGGTATGGATCCCTTGGATTTCGTAGAGGTGGTGATGGGGATTGAAGAGAAGATGGATATAAGGATTCCGGATGATGTCTTTGGCGATAAATCTGTCGATGAACTAACTGTAGGGATTTTTGTGGATATGTTGTATGATTGGGTTAAGGGTAAGTAATGGATTTCGGATATGATGATTGGGAAGAGGGGTTAGAGACCCCTCTTGTCGATGATTGTGATGACGATCATGAGGAGGAAGAATATGATTTCAGTTAAGGAGTTAAGACCGGGCAATCTTGTAAAAGACAAAGCTGGTGATATATGGAGAGTAGGGTGCGTTACCGGTATGCGTAATGAAAGTGGATCATTAATCCTTGAACGTGAGGTTGATGATGGGATAATGAAATGGTATTCAGGGGAAGATGATGTCATGCCTATTGAGATAGACGATAACCTTCTTGACGCTATCGGTTTCAAGAGTGACAAGAATAGGGACGTATATCGTGGACACGGGATGACCATGGAGGTTTTTGGCGACGAGTATTATCTCGGACTTAGGGATATGGAGGATAACCTGAGCGAGCTTATCCAGATAAGGTATTTGCATAACCTACAGAATATTTCGATGGATTTATATGGGCGTGACATAAATACGGAGAGGCTTTATGATCGTTCCGGAGAATAACTTGCTATGCAAGACGATAGGCGGTGAGAAGGTGCTTGCCGCATCCTACTCACAGATAGACACGTTTGTTCAGTGTCCGTATAAGTGGTATAAGACTTACGTGGAGGGTCACAGATCCACGGAGAAGCACGAGGCTACGTCATATGGTACGGTTATCCACCAGACAATGGAGTATTTCTTCAAGAACGGATGTAGACCTTCTTATGAGGATATGAGTAAGGCTTTCAATTACTATGCGGATATAGAGAAGATTCCTTTTGATAGCGTAAAATCCCAGATCGAGTCTATGCAACATGCGGCTAGGCTAATAAGATGGATTGTAGGATTGTTTGAGAGGGATGCTGATGGCAATTATAAAAAGGTATGGTCCGATCTTACGCCAATGGAGAAGGTAATTCGGGGGTCGAGACCGGCCGGTGTGGAGGAGGACTTCGTATTGCCCTATAAGCTGCCAAAGCCCCTTACTTTGGATGGTGTTACGTACGATAAGGTACATATCATAGGATCGGTGGACTGGCGTGGAGAGTATAAGACAAAGGATAGGATAGCTATATATACGATAGACTGGAAATCCGGGAGAAAGTTATTCGATGAGGATAAGCTGCTTCACAATCTCCAGCATCCGATATACGCCTTTTACATACTCAGAAAATATAAGGTATTGCCGGATATGTGCAGCTATTTCTTTACCCGCATGCTGGACAATCAGAACGTGAAGGTAGATAAGGAGAAAGTAGAGAGGTCGGTCAAGGAACTTAACGATATTCTCCTTGATATGTATGATTTCGAGACAAATAAAATAGATAGCTATCAAGCTCACGTTTGGGACGATGCCAAACAAGGGTATAAGTACGAGAAGCGCTACCTCATGGGACGCCAGCCGGCCTGCCTTGAACCCCGCCCCAAGCCCTTGTGTTTTTGGTGCGATTTCTCGATCCACAAACAAGGGACATGCAGGTACTCATCGGATTGGGATGATTCAAAAAGAAAGAATAAAAAAGATTAACTTTATTAAAAAGCCTAGGTAAATATCTAGGCTTTAATTATATTTGTGTCAATAAATAAATGATTATGGATAAAAACGAAAGAGAAAAACAGGTATTGGATCTTCTGATGTCTAGAAAGGATATCAGGAAATTGGTAGAGAAATCAAATGAATGTTATTCTAAAATGGATTTCGTTGGCGCCATGAAATGCCGGCAGGAGATAAAGGATATCGTAGACCGGGAATCGAAGATCATGTTGACAAAAAGCGAGTCTTTGGTGAGTTTGATGAACAACGCTGATAATGAATATAAATTCAATATGCTGGTATGGCTACATTCCATGATGTGTATGGCAGATGTGTTTAACGGGATATTGGAGGATTTCAAGGATGGGGTAAGGAAAGCCAATGGCAACTCTAAGTTCGTTAAATTCGATAATCTGGATCGGTTGATGACGGAATGCAAGAAGGAGATTGATTACCTAATGAAAGGTACAAGTAAATCGTTTCAGATATCTTTCGCCGTAAGAAGCGATGAGTTAAGGGAGATGATAGAGAATATGGTTGGAGACAATATCCGAGAAGGGTATGACATATTCAAGGAAGAGGCTAAGATGACCAAAGAGACAGACAGGAGCAAGATAGAGGAATTTAATAAAAGGCTGGACCATGAGTAAATTTGATGTAAAGATAGGTGATATAGTTCATACCCAGATAGGGATAGGAGAGGTGATAGCCATAAGCAAGACCAAAAAGACTTTGATGGTAAAAATGGACGATGGCCGGGAATGTGCGATAAGACTAGAGTACGTGAAAGACGTTTTTGATAACTACAGAGATGACATATAAATTAAGGCCATATCAAGAGGAGTGTGTTAAAAGTATCTCCGATTACATAAACTCTGATAGACATGATCCGGTATTGATCATAGGTCCTGTAGGTTGCGGTAAGTCACTTCTGATAGCAGAAGCGGCTAGATTGATGGGAGATAAGACGCTGATTTTACAACCATCAAAAGAATTGCTGCAACAGAACCACGACAAGATAACGTCGTATGGCATACCGGCTACCATCTACTCCGCTTCCTGTGGCAAGAAAGAGCTATCTAACATGATATATGCCACGTTAGGATCTATCAAGAAAGTTGTTGGTCAGCTTAAGGAGATGGGAATCAGAAACGTATTGATAGATGAGGCTCATGCCGGATACAGTCCTGAGGATGGCAGTGAGTTCATGACATTCATGAATGAGCTGAAGCCGAGAAAGGTGATAGGGTTTACAGCCACGCCATGTAGACTTAAAAACATGTCGATAGGACAGACATCATATTCCCAACTTAATTTCATCACTCGTATGAGACCGGTGTATTTCAAGAATCTGATTCACGTGATACAGGTAGAGGAGATGATAAGGCAAGGATTTTGGACGCCTCTTAAGTATGAGACATGGGATTTCAATGGAGATGCCCTTAAACTCAATTCTAACGGCTCCGAATATACGGCTGAGTCTATTAGTGAGGCGGTGAGAAAAAATGGCTTAAACAACCTTATTTTGCGTCGATTGATGGTATTAAAAGACGTATGTAGATCTATACTGGTGTTTATGGATTCTGTTGAGAGCTGCAATACTGCCGCCGAATGGATGAACGCCAAGATATGTGCCGGCATGGCGGAGGTGGTTCACGGAGGCACGCCAAAGAAGCAGCGGGAGGCTATAGTTGAGAGGTTCAAGTCGGGTAAGACGAAGGTAGTGTTCAACTATTCCGCCCTCGGTACGGGATTCGATCATCCGGGTCTGGACTGCGTGATAGTAGGAAGACCGACATTTTCGTTCTCTTCGTTTTATCAGTGGCTTGGCAGGGCGGTTAGGATAAAGGACGATAAGGATAGCGCATTGGTCGTTGATTGTTGTAACAACTCGTCAAGGTTCGGTGATATAAGGAAACTTAGTATAGAGAACTACAAAGGATATGGATGGGGGATGTTTATCGGCGATAAACTAATTACCAATATCCCGATGGGGGATAAGGTAACGAAAACAGATCTGGATATCAAAGCCGCCAAGAAAGACCGAAGGAGGGGGCTGGCGCAGGGCGTGACCGCCTCCCCTGTACCCGGAAGACCGGATCATCCCCTTGGCTCTACATTAATGACATTCGGCAAGTATTGTGGATGGATGTTGCATTCAATTCCGGTATCGTACTTCAAATTCATAAACGAGACATTTGACTGGGATAATGACAGGAACAAGGATATAAAAGAATACATAGATTTTTTAATCAAAAACAACAGATTATGACAGGATGTATATATCATGAGGCTGATCTTGACGGAGTAATGTCAGCGGCTATAGTAAAAAAGTATTTCAAAGGGGACATTGATCTTCTTACTTACAATTACGGCAAGGAAATACCTGACGTGAATAAATATGATAAGGTGTTTGTAGTTGACGTGTCATTTGGAAACAGAACAAAATTCCTTTTCGATGAGTGGAAAGAGAAAGGTATAGATGTCGTATGGATAGACCATCATAAGACCGCCATAGACGATATGAGGAATTACGAGGTAAAGGGCAAGAGACGTATCGGAACGGCGGCTTGCGAGCTTACATGGGAATATCTTTTCGATGATATCGAAACCCCGGATGTGGTAAAATTATTGAGTGCTTATGATGTATGGGATCATGATCGCTTCGAATGGAGTGACGTGCTCTCATTCCAATATGGGATGAGAGGGTATTGCGGGCTTGATGTAAATTACGCTGGTATGGTTCTTGATTATGATTCTAGTATTATCGTTACTATGATAAGAAAAGGGGAGGATGTAATAGAGTATATCGTTGAGAAAAACAAAGGGGAGATGAAGATGTTCTCGTTTGAGGCGGATATATTTGGCTATAAGGCGATATGTATGAATACCACAGAATTCAACTCCACCACATTCGAGTCTATGTACGATCCTAGAAAACATGATTTGATGATGCCATTTTGCTGGAACGGCAGATTCTTCAGATGCTCGTTCTATACCACCAAGGAGGAGGTGGATGTCTCGGCGCTGGCACGCAAGGCCAACCCCGGTGGAGGAGGTCATAAGGAGGCTGCCGGCTTCCAGCTTAGCGTGGAGGATATGATGGAGTTTCTAAAAAACAGAAAAATGTTATGATAGGGCTAGTCTTTGCCTTTATAATAATGGCAGGTTCTATCTATTTGATAATAGAAGGGAATAAGAAGGATGATTCTACTGAATTTTATGGAGGGATAATAGCAACGATCTTATCTATCTTCTTGATGTGCTTAGTAATACAAAATATAAATACAAAAGATATGGGAAAGGTGTATAAATTAAAGAGACTTAACGAGATGAAGCTAGATGATTATGGCTTCGGTCTGTTCGAGTACAATGGCGTTCTTTATTTCAAGGAGGCAGATGAAGGGAGATGCTTTGATGTAAGGAGCGGGAATGAGGCTATTATCGGGAAAGATAAAATTGTAACGGTCTTGGAGGATTGATCATGAGAAAGCTTAATGACACCAACAGGACAAGGAAGAGGAGTGTACGGCACTCGTGGATAAAGGCGGGTCCGGGGATCCAACGCTGCGCTATTTGTGGGATCACGAAGCGAAGTGAGTATATAGACGGGAAGACCGTTCATTGCGTGCATCTATCATCTGGTGAGCTTTACTCTATGACAGGTGAGACGCCAGAATGCAGGGATCTTAGTGAATTTTATTAATCTAAATTACGAAAATATGACATGGTATAATACTTACGAGGAGATAAAAGCCAAATATCCGGATACTGTTTTTGAGGAATATTGGTTGGTAGAAGAAGATGTCGCTAAATTAATGAGGCATGAACCTATTATAAAAGGATGGGCTATAATCAAAAATGATCCTAATATAGATAGTAACATTATATCTAGTAACAAATCAAATATCAATGCTATTGAAGCCGATAAAAATGAGGGCGATGAGCGCAATATATTGTTGCATATTGGGATATTATCCCCATTTAATGATGATCCAGTAATAATAATAAAACAAAAAGGAGTTTAAAATGAAGGAGGAATTTTATAAGTATCAAAAGGTGGTCTATGATGGCGATGTGTTTGAGGTAGTTGAGACCGCTGATAAAAGTGGAAGAATGAGAATCAGACTATGGTCGGATGAAGTAGATGAGATTATTTGGGTTGATGAGGAGATGGTCGTATCATTAGGTAGAGCTATTAAGTTAAAACTTATTGATGAGGAAAAGGTAGACAATGTAAACGCTTACGATCTTTCCCGTTTCAATAATATTAATAGTGCATCCATCATTAAAGCCCACCAAGAGGAGGTAGCCAAGGCATGTAAGACTGCCGTAGGGAAAGACGGTAGCGGGAAGGACGACCGGGCCGACGGTAAACTCCGGTGGGATCTCCTTCCTTTGGCTGAGATAGAGGACATCGTGAGGGTATATACGGAAGGTGCCAAGAAGTACGCTGATAACTCATGGCAGGATATACCTGATGGGTTCAATCGTTATCTAGGTGCACTCATGAGACACTTGGTCGCTTATACGAAAGGGGAGAGATATGATAAGGAGGGATTCATGCATCTATCCGCCGTATGCTGGAACGCCATAGCGTTATTATATTACGATAAACATAACAAAGGGCTTATAGAATGGAAGAGTCAGGAAAAAGAGTAAAAAGAGTAGTAGATGAGGGATTAAGAGCTATCGACAAAAGAACGGGTAAATATGTTAATGTAATCAAGCGCACTATTGATGATAGCCCATTCCCGATAGTTAAGTATCTCAGTTACAGTTATAATGAATTAAATTATGATTATGTAAAGAATCTGAATTTTGATGTAAACGTAAATTGGGAGCAGCGTAGATATCAGATTGTTAAGGATTTATTATCTAACGATTTCGATGGGAGAAAGATGAGTATAGATGAGGTAGATAATGCTATATTTACCGCTGATTTGATTATTAACAGATTAACAACTATTTGAGATGGTAAGAATTGATTTTTTCACGAAGAAAGACGCTGAGTACAGCGACTACATGCGGTATATTATCGCCAACACATTACAGGAGTATGAGGGTGAGGTCACGTTAAACCAGATCCCGGAGAACAAAGCCACGGAGGAGGAAATATCCAAGTACGGTATAGAGGTATATCCTACTATCATCGTCAGCGGAGATAACATGGATGGCTTTAATAAACTTGAGGGGATGGCCAGAAAAGCTGATCTTATTAACGTCATGTCATTATACGATAAGAAATAGGCTTATGACGATAAGGGATAAATATTTTGGCTGGAAGGATATATTCTTTAGCAGATTCGTGCATTGTTGTAATGAAAAAAGTGACCAACCGCAAGGGAGTAATATACCTCTAGCCAAAATAAACTTCGATAACAAGACAGGATATGTGGAGGACGGGACTATTAATATAGCCGAGCTTCTTCAATATCTTTGGATAAATAATAAGGTCTATGGGTGTGAATATGCACCCATAGATATATCCTCTGTCTTGCAAACATTGATTAGATTGACCGAGAACGCTAAGTTCATATTTGACGACCAACCCGGCATACATGATATGATCCCATATAGAGGTTTTTTTCTTAGAGATGATTTTTTACCCGGGAAAGATTATTCACTTGATTTGGATAAAATAGTGAGCGGGATGGGAGGATGGTATGGGGAGGATGAGGATCCATGTTACTCGATGTTCGTCAGTCAAGATCAGATATGGAACTTGAACCCGATATTGAAGGTATTAGCTGATGAGGGATCTATTCTAGCCAAGGAACTTGGGTATGATATGAACTCATATGTCAGCGATAATGGATACACGATATACAACCCCTATCTCTCGTGGATCAATCATTACTATCATTATTGCCCGACATTTAATGAGGATAAGCTGAAACCTTGGGATAGGGTGGAAGACAGAAAGAATAAATTCAAGATGACGGATAAGGTTAAGAGAGGCGCCAATAATTGGTATTATTCAGGCGGGACTATATCTTGTGTGGATAATTTCTTGGGGAAAGAATACAGGAAAAATCTCCGAACCTTCATATATCGTGGAATAGTATTCTTTTTAGATCGGATATGGCATACACCATTGTTTGAGAAGATGGGCGTGAAAATGAAATACAACGCTTATTATTGTTATGCCGCTACTTCCGGGATATGGTATGATAAGGGATTCAAGGAAAGACTAGCCAAGAGGTTTAACAAGTCGCTGGGCGGCGACGGGGAACTGTTCGGGGCTAACCTAGCCTGCATGGTATGTGACCGTAAGGATATCGATTGGGAGGCGCTTCGTCTTTGGCTTGACAAATACGATGATCCTACTGATAAGGGCATGGTGAATAGCCCTATTCAATTTATGTATTTATATTTATATTACACTTTTAACAAATAATTTGAAATGAAGAAGATAAATAACTGGATTATAAGAACATTTGGGTTGAGAGGCTCATGGAGCTGGGCTAAGAAACAGATGTTAAATGGAGCGATCATTAAACGTAAGGCTACTACAGGGACATACAAAATAGCTATTGATGATGACAAGAATAGGTTACTTGTAGCCACATGGGATCATCTAGATCAAAGTCCTGTATGGGAAAGGTGCCCGCATAGTTTATTAGATGAAGATGCGGTTGATTATTTTGTCACAGCTCATAAGGAATTATCATATGGAGGCATAAAGATCAGGATGAAAGATGAATTTAATTGTAACGATAAAATATCGAAAGTATGAAAAAGATTACTGATAAAGACGTAGAGCGCCTTAAAGCCGGGAAGAAGATAACAAAAGGATTTATCCATATGCAATTAGATGATAAGGGAAGATTGAACTTGTGGAGTGATATCAACATAACTGACAATTATAGAAGTCTTAAGATAGACGCTAACAAATTGTTTGATCATGGGATTCTTTCAGAGGGATATGATAAATTGAGAGTTATAAATATAGGACAACAGGGACGAAGGTAATGAAAGTGCATATTATTAATCATCGCTGCGGTGACGATGAAATAGAAGTTAAAAATGGCATACGAGTTTTTGATTGGGTTGGGAATGAGTTTATTATCAATCTAAATAATTTTGGGGAACTGGAAATAAATGGATTGAGTATATAATTACCTTAATTTAATAGACATGGAGACTAAAATATGCAAGAAATGTGGTAAAGAATTACCAGTGGATAAATTCTATAAGAACAAATCACAAAAGGATGGGTTTGGATACTACTGTAAGGATTGTGTAAATGCCTACAAATCGTCCAAAAAAGCCAATGCAGATGGGGGGGGTAAATTAACGAAAGTGTTTACCAATCCAGATCTAGCCAAATTCAAACCTAGAGAACTTATCGAAGAACTAAAAGCTAGAGGTTACAAAGGCACGCTCACCTATGAGCAGGTAATAACATTATAATATAATTTAAAAGATGGCAAAGAAACAGTTAAAGATCCCGTTTAAAGACGGGAGACCATGTAAATGGGTTAAGGATGTTCATGATGAGGAACGCGATAATTATGAGTTCGAGGAATGTCTTGAGATACACGGATTCGTTCGTGGATGCTCTTCGGCTGTAATGATATTAAGACCGGCAAATGATCATGGAAAGGATTTCAATTATGTCAACAGTATCTATTATCAAGTGTTCTTGACGGATAGCAAGGAGATAATACAAAATATGATGCATGGGATCATATACGGGAAATGGACTTTTGTTAAGAGGGGAGAAAATTTTGGTATAAAATTGGTTAAGGTCTTGCCGGGTATACATAAATCTATCATGCGGATAGCCGAAAAAGAAATTTTCAGGTCATGAATATATTATCATTATTTGACGGGATATCATGTGGGTATCTAGCGTTACAAAGAGCCGGCATACCTATAGATGCTTATTACGCCTCGGAGATAGACAATACATGCATAAAGGTGAGCCAGAAGCATTTTCCTAATATTATTCAATTAGGGGATGTTAATAACTGGAGAACATGGGATATCCCTTGGAAAGACATAGATCTGGTCATGGGAGGATTTTGTTGCCAGAGTTTTTCTAGCTCAGGTAAGGGTAAGGGGTTTATGGACGCAAGGGGAAGGCTTTTCTTCTGCTTTTCGGACATCGTAAGGCATTTAAAGAAGGAGACCAAAGGTAAGATCCTGTTCTTGGGAGAGAACGTCCGGATGCGGGATGAGCACCGCTGGGTGATTACCGAGGAGCTTGGCGTGGAGCCGGTGGAGATCGACAGCGCCTTGGTCTCGGCACAGACCCGGCATCGTCTTTATTGGTGTAATTGGCCGGTAGAAATGCCGAAAGACAAGCATATATCATTGGATGATATTTTAGAGCATGACAAGGGCTGGAATCCGGGAGCCATAAGAGGAAGATATATAGGATCCATTGTCGGTAGAAGGATAGGAGAGGACGGGTATCGAAAGGATTGTAACAAGGACATAAAAATAACGCAATGTTTGGAGATAAGAAAAGATAAGAATACCACTCCCATCAAGAAAAGTAATTGCCTGACAACAGTCATGAAAGATAACGTGATCTCATCGTTGCCTCCCGGAAGATATCCTAATGTCTTTGACATGAAAGACAAATTCAGATACTTGACTCCGGTGGAGATGTGTAGGCTACAGACATTGCCGGATGATTACCTTGACGGGATAGCTCCGAATACAGCTATGTCTTTAACAGGTAACGGATGGACGGTGGATGTGATAGCCCATCTGCTAAGAGGTATAGAGCGTAGGTAAAATTTAAAACACGATCACAGCGATATGGTTATAAACAAGACATGGTCGATGCCGAATAAAGAGACATTCAGCATAAAACCGATAAAGGAACTTATAAACAAATATCGAAAAGAGGGGATGGTTATAGTGGATCCATTCGCCAGAAACAGCGACATAGGGACGATCACCAACGATCTTGACCCTGAGACTAAGGCTATGTATCATAAGGACGCCACGGACTTCCTGTGTGGTCTTAAGGATAATATAGCTGATATGGTACTATATGATCCACCATATTCCACGAGACAGGTATCCGAGTCGTATAAAAGACTTGGAGGTGCTGTTGATATGCAAACAACACAATCTAGTTATTGGGCTAAGCAGAAGAAGGAGATAGCTAGGATCACCAAGAAAGGAGGGGTGGTCATTACCTGCGCGTGGAACTCCGGCGGTATAGGGACCGGGCTTGGCTTCGAGCAGCAGGAGATTCTTCTTGTGGCTCATGGGGGATGGCATAATGATACGATAGTTACAGTAGAAAGGAAAGTAAACTACCGATAAGCTAAAGACTTATCAGCTTTAAACCTAAGCAGTGATATGCAGATTGCAAGACCACATACCCGATTTTTCAGGCTGGTTTACGACAGCCCCAAGCAGAGCGATATTCTTTGCGGCATTAACATCCGCATCCATATCGTTTCCGCAATATCCGCACTTGAAAGACTTGTTTCTTCTTGTGCCGATACGGTGGCACACAGAGCAAGTCTGCGAAGTATATGCTGGCTCCACGACAACCAAGGGTACACCCGCCATTCTAGCCTTGTATTCCATAAAGGAGCGGAGCTGATGGAAGCTCCACGAATTGAGTTCTTTTCTAAAGCTCTTGTTCCTGCGTTTGGAGGTGGAGCGTATATTGGACAAGTCCTCTATGGCAATACCAAGACCCCTTGCTTTGGCTTCCATAACGATTTGTTTGGAAATGGTGTGGTTGATTATCGTCGCGGTAGTTCTTTCTTTCCCTTTAAGCCGTTTCAAGAGTTTGGCGCAGCCACGTTTGCATTCGTGAATGCGGCCTTTCGTGCCTTTGGATTGAATGGAACTACGGATTTTTCGTTGCTTTTCCCTGTAACGATTCAGAGATTCGGAGGAAAAGGTTCTACCATCGGATGTACACGCAATATCGGTGATTCCGAAGTCGCAACCGATAAATTCCTCGACATCTTCCATATCCTCTTCGGGAACTTCTACCGTCTGAAAAAGGTAAAACTTGCCTTTCTTGAACACAAGGTCAGCTTCCCCTTTGATGTAAGGAATATAATTGGTGTTGTGGCAGATAAACGGCATCTTCTGTCGACCGCTTACAGTCCATATAGAGACATGAATATCGGAGTAAGAAAGAACCCTGCTGTCATAGCAGATGCTTCCGTATTCACGGAACATACGCTGACGTTTCCTGTCAAGTTTGTAGGCATCCGCCACCTTGCTTATGCAGCGTACAACTATCTGAGCGGAAAGGTTAAAGGTATCGCGTATGTCATTGTAGCAAAGGTGATGCAGCTTGAACTGATTGAAAGTCCTGTTCCGCCATGCAATGTCAGAAATCTGATTGCACGCTGCATTAGCCTCCTTGAGAGTTTCAAGAAGAATCCGATGCTGTTCTTCGGACGGGATAAGTTTTATTTTCAATGTCAGTTTCATGCCGCTAATATACGGGAAAAATCGGATATATTCAAATATTTGAGTAAAAATAGTATTAATTAAAGAGGGAATCGTGGTTCAATTCCTCCCACAAACTAAAGATTTGCGGGTTTCCTTGAACCGATTTTATGAAGGAACGGATTTTTACCACAAAAGAACAGGGAAGAGTGCTGGTCGAGGCCGGCCTCCCTATCTCTACCGCCAGCGGCTTCAGAGACAAGTATCTGGATCAATTACATTCTATGGAGGATAACGCTGGTCGTATAGGGTTGATAGAGGCCGTTACCCCTGATGTATCCAATCCTGTTTGGGATGTAGGGACGTTACTGAATTTGCTCCCATATGAGATAGAGGGTTGTACATTTGAATGTCATAAGCTAGAAGACGCATGGTTTGCATCATATAGAAATGTAGATGATATTCCTATATATTGGAGCAAAGAAAAACTTCTTATAGATGCGTTGTTCTCATTGATAATGGATTTGTTTAAATTTAAATGTGGATTATATGAATTACTACATGAAACAAGTAACAAGAATAAGATACAAAACAGAGGATAATCCGCCTATGGCTAATGTCCCTCTTATAGGATACAGTTTGGAATACGACTGCAAGGTAGCGTTAGTATACAGAAAGGGGGATAACTATTACACCAATATGGAGTGCGATGTTGAATATAAGATATCTCCTCCAGATGAGTACGAATACGTATATCCGTGAGAATTAGAAGGGATATATTTATATTTAAGCATGATTAATATTATTTTAATATTATTCATGCTTTTATTTTTGTTTAAATCATATCTTTGTATCAACATTAAAAACCAGATTATTATGGATGAAAACAAACAAAAAGTCAATGAACTTACGATGAGGACATTGGGTTCTCATTATGGCGGATATACCTATGTAAAGGTAAAAAATCGTGAAACTTATGTAACGATAGATTGGAAGTTGTTGAGGGCTATAGAAAAAGGGGAGGTGGAGATAGACAACGAAAAATATCATCTATCCGGAATAGAGTACGTAGCTAAAAGATATCAGGACATGTTTTACGCTGGTCGTGATATTTATTATTTCAAGGGTATGGGAGAAAGGGGGACAACCGATCTTCTTAGAAAGGCTATAGATGATTTGCTAGATACCATAAGCAGCAGGGGGACTTATCGTAGCGCAGAGCACAGGATGTACGCCCAAATGAATAAACTTACGGAAGCGGGAGCCATGATCAGCTTAGCTATTGAATTACTAACATCTAACATCCGTCATAGTTATGGAGAAATTAATTTTGAACGACATCCAAGACCTGTGGAGGTGGAGGGAGAAGATAAACATTGATGACTTCAAAGAGGATCCTATGGCTGAGGATATGCCATTATATTTCCCGTGCGCCGTCGTATGGCATGTGAATTGGGGTGAGCATGACGCTGATAATTATGTATGTTATGGATTTGTTTATGTAGCAGAAATATTAGGGATATGAACATTAAAAAACAGATAATTCTTGACGATAAAGACTATGAGCGATTAGTGCACGATGCTAATCTCAGTAATGATGAGATAAAAAGCAAAATCGCCAGCGCTCTAACCACCGATATAGTGGTTAGTTTCGATTTCGATGTAAATAAAAAGGTTACGGGGAATATGAGGATCGAAAGCGCCGCCTATAATCTAGGATATAATGAATATGATAATATCGTAAGGGCTAGAGACAAGAATATTCACCATGCTGTTTATACAGCTATATATGATTATCTTGAGAAAATAAAGAGAGATAATAATAAGCTAAGCGCAAAAGATTGGATATTATTCACGTCTATAATCTTATCTGTTTTAGCGATGGGATTTGCAGGCGGATGGTTGGCATTTAATTGATTGAATTATGGGTAATTTAAAAGACATAAAACATGAATAAAAGAAAAATCAAAAAGAAACTCCATTTAAATAACAAAGGCATTGATGGGAAGATAGCTAATAATACGACATTTGATTTCGATTTCAATGTTGAAAAGAAGGAGAGCAATAAACTAAATACAGAAGATTGGGCGCTGTTATCACTTATGATTTTGTTTATTTTTGCGATGGGAGTTGTAAGTGGATGGTTGGCGTTTAATTGTTCAAATCATGGATAATTTAAAAGATATACAAAATATGACCAGTAAATTACTATTTTTCGATTTAGAGACAACCGGGGTTAAGTTCTGGAGAAACGGGATACACCAAATAGGAGGGATCGTGGATATCGACGGGCAGGAGGCCGAGAGGTTCGACATCCGCCTAGCCCCGAACCCTGCCGCCACGATAGAGCAGGAGGCGCTGGACGTGGCCGGCGTTACCTTGGAGCAAGTGCAGTCTTATCAGCCTATGGAAGACGGATACAGGCAGTTAGTTGGTATATTATCCAAATACGTGAATAAGTTCGATAAGAGGGATAAAATGTATTTAGTGGGGTATAACAACGCTGGATTCGATAACAGCTTCCTACGGGCTTTATTCCAGCAATGTGGGGATAAGTATTTCGGATCATGGTTCTATCCTAACTGTATGGATGTATATGTTATGGTGACACCGTTCCTGATGGGCGTAAGAAACGATATGGAGAACTTTAAGTTGATGACCGTAGCCAGAACTATGGGTATTGAGATCGACGAGAATAAGCTCCATGACGCTACTTACGATATTGAGCTGACTAGAGATATATTTTATAAGATAATCAACAAAATGGATGTTAAGTTATGAGGGGAATTTTAGAGGCTATGCATGATTACCCGGATGAGGCGCTTGGGTTGTGTTTCTTTTTGATAGTGGTTATCTGGTTATTATCAGGTATATTTGAGAAAAAAGATGAATGATAAACTCGATAAGATACTGGATCTCCTAAGATCTCAAAATGAAATGATCAAGGATATTCACGACTATGTGAAAGAAGTTACCAGCGAGAAGTATATAGGAGAATCTAGAATGACAAGCTTCTCTATTAACTTGGCCGCTGATATACTTACCGAAGCCATTAGCCCTAAGATAAAGGAGATGATGGTGGATCTATTGAAAAAACAAGGATGGAAAACTGAGTGAAATATGGGGACTTATGAGAGAAAAGTAAATCAATTAAAGGATTTGATGAGAAGGAAATACAAATCAGCTTACAATAAATCCAAGGAAATGGACATAGATATAAGCTCAATGACATATCTTCCATGCCCAGACGCATTTAACGTCATAAATATTGAAAAAATGCATGTTATTCTTGATCGGGTCAATAAGATCATAGATGAGAATAAGGATAAGCTCAAGAACCCAACTTGCGCCACTTGTGTACATCTACATGATCGGGAATGGGCGAAAAGATACGGGAAAGTATGCTGCTCCATTTGGCAAGTGTGCGACCATTATATAAACCCTAACAGGAAATATGATAGGGAGCAAAAGACTTATACGAGACGCCCAAGCAATAAGGCTTGTCCTAATTATGAATATGGTGATGATAATTTTGAAAACAGAAAAAGATGCTTAAAGAAAAAGAATACCCGATAAACAGCTATGGCCCAGTACGCACCAACAAAGACCGGACGTGCGTCTGCTGTGGCGATACGGTTCCCGCTGGTAGCAGCAGGATGATGCCGAGGAACGCCAAGTCCAGTTATTGTCTATGCATATCTTGCTTCAAAAAATGGAAATCTGTTGGTGGAGATCTTAAACTGATGGACAATCTCAGCAATGTGAAGAAAGAGCATATCATATATATGTCTAAGATCATGAAAGGTAATTGTGACATTGTTAAAGGTCATAAGCTTTATATAGCCCTAAAGAAGGCGATAAACGAGAAGAAGGTAGCCGTTATCAGATTCGATACCGACCAACCGATATGTATATCGACAAGAATCATGAATCCTTCATTCGGGGTGATCATGGACGAGTACGGTAAGGATATATTCCAAGGTAACCTTAAGCTAATTAATGTCCCTAAAGGTGTCAAGGATCTAATAGTTAACTATATAGAAAAATATCGTAAATTATGAACTTCAAGACATTTGTATTCATGATCCTTACATTCAGGAGAGTAGATCCTATACCTAAGAACATAGGTCTTATGTTGAGTATAACATTCTGGATATCTATAGTATGGATAATATCCAACTTTGCTATATTGATAATGAGATTAATAAAATAGACAAGATGAAACAAGGAGACGTGATATACAAGAATGGCATGGAGCTGCTTGTAGTATTAAGTTACGACCATAATGAGCCATGTAAGGGCTGTTTCTTCTACAAGAATAAGGCGTGCGGATCAGAAAAACTGATAAAATGCTGGGATTGTAAAAAGGAATATATATTCACGGCTATACGTAAATATAATACGACTGAACTGTGCGGAATAGTAAAAAGATATGAGGAGACGTATAAGATAATACTTAAAACAATCAAGAAGATTGAGAAAGAATGTCAAAAATATGTTATCTGGGATACTGTGCATGTGATGTTGAAAGATGATGGAGAGCTTATTATAAAAGCCTTATCCAAGGATAAGTCCGTGCTTTTAAATGATTTCATTATATATGTCAACAATAATGGGAGTATAGATGAAGAGGACTATGATCTATTATTAACTAAATAATTGATAGTACAAATGGACAAATCAAACAAAATAGAGAATCTAGCAAACAAGTATGTTGAAAGGCATATAAGAGATAGACATCTAAGCGATGATACGATAAAAGAAATAAAAATAGCTTATATTATGATTATAAAAGATTTTATAGCTATTGTCGATAAATCTACATCAATGAATGAAGATGATATAATATACGTCGTTAACAACATATCATCAATATTATATGAACCTGTAGAAATCTCTAATACCGATAAAAAAATATTGGAGATAGGGATAGCGCTAGGCCTAAAGGGCGCCATATCATGTATATTTGGTTCATTATTAAAAGATGACTGCAATATAAAAGATGAGATAATTGATATATCTAAACATATAAAAGAAAAATTAATATCAAATAAGATGGAATGAATCACGCTAGTCTTTTCTCAGGTATAGGAGGCTTTGATTTAGCCGCTAGAGAGGTAGGATGGAACAATGTCTTTCAATGCGAGATAGATCCATTCTGTCAAAGTGTATTAAAATATTATTTTCCAAAAACAGTATTATATGAAGATATTAAAAGAACTGATTTCACTTCATGGAAAGGGAAAATCGACGTGCTCACCGGAGGTTTCCCTTGTCAACCATTTAGCGTCGCTGGACAACGAAAGGGAGCGGATGATAACCGTTATCTCTGGCCGGAAATGCTTAGAGTCATACGAGAGACAAGACCGCTCTGGATTATTGGCGAGAATGTTGCTGGAATCACCAATATGGTTCAACCCGGTAGTGAAACTGACGTGGAAACGAAAAGTGATCAAGATGAAGAAAATTACAAGGAAACGATACTTGAGCAAGAATATATCATCAATACCATCTGCGACGATCTTGAACGTGAAGGATATTCCGTCCAACCGATCATTGTTCCAGCTTGCGGTGTCGGAGCGCCACATAAACGGTATAGGATATGGTTCATTGCTTCCGACTGTTCAGACGCAAGGGTTGAAGGTTTGCGACAAGGACGGGAAGACAAGATTCATGGATTTGAGTTCACTTCCCAAACAAGGGATAAAATACGGAGACTTATTACCGACACCAGTGGCCTCAGATTACACAGGTTCTTGTACGATAAGGAAGATGACAAAAAGCAACGGAGCACCGAGAACAGACTCTTTAAGAAATATGCCTGCCGTGATTGGGATGGACGGGGATCGACTCAATGGAAGAGTTTTCCAACTCAGTCCCCTATTTGTAGAGGAAATGATGGGCTACCCTTTAATGTGGACAACCTTACCATTCCTTACGGGAAATGGAGAAAAGAATCAATAAAGGCTTATGGTAATGCCATAGTGCCGTTGATAGCGGTGAAAATATTCGAGATGATAAATAAAATAGAAGGATATGAACAACAAACAACTTTATAAAATAACATTGACAAGGGAACAACTGATGCTGATATCCCGGTGCGTGGAGGACATAAGCAGATACGCAGCCGGAGACATGGATCTTCAGCATACCACGGAAACTTTGATAAATGATATGGATAGAACGGAAACGCTGGGGATAAGAAGCTTTATAGTCAATAACTCACGAGCGATAAGAAGAAGGTTGTTCCCAGATCTTGAGGATTTTGAGCATATAGGGTACGATGGAGGCAGTAAGGATAAGATAAATAGGAAGAGACTTATCGGCAACACCTACCAAATATATAGGTCGATATTACATCAGTTGGCCATTGACGAGGACTGGAATAATGTGTATAGTGATATCACGTTACCTTCAGGTGATATGGGGACGATTAAGGTGGAGAGGATTGACGATGATAAGAAGGATAATGATATTAAATAATTTACTATGAGCTTATTTGTATGCGCTAAATGCGGTTGCGTTGATAATACCGCTACGTCTAGTTACTGGATGTTGACAAACGAGTATATGGTGGACAAATTCGACTATGCCAAGGAACTACAGCCGTACAAGGGCATGGGGCTGTGCAGCGAATGCGGGAGGCTGGCTACCAGCCCAGACGGACGTGATGTCGTGGTGCCCGGTAAATGGCACGGGAAGTTCCCGAAGAAGAAAGCTACTGAAGAGCAGATGAAACATGTAGGGTATAAAAATTTAATATAAATAGGAATTTATAAATATTCTATTTATATTTGCGCTATGTATTTAGTGGAACAACATATAATTACTGTCAATGATAAGAGATATAAGGATTTAGATCGAATATGTTTCTTATCCAAGAATCTGTACAATGTGGCTTTGTATACAATAAAGCAGGAGTTTCTTAATACAGGTAAGTGGATAAGAGCTGTAGATCTTAACAAGAAGATGGTAGCAGAGAATAACATAGATTATAGAGCAATGAGTGGATCATCCTCTCAGCAGATTCTTATGGCTTTAGACAAGAATCTAAAATCTTATTTCTCTGCTATCAAGGCATGGAAGCGTGATAATAAGAAATTTACTGGCTGTCCTAAATTTCCAAAATATAAGCATAAAACAAAAGGCAGGAACGTATTTTCTTATTCTTACGCACAGTTTAAACATAGAGGAGATTTTATCTATTTCCCTAAAAAGGAAGGATTATCTCCTTTAAGAACTAATTGCAAGGAGGGAACCGTAAAACAGGTTAGATTTGTCCCTAAATCCGATTGTTATGTAATAGAAGTTGTATATGAGTCAATTGTGAAAAAGCAACTTGATGATAATAACAGGATCATGTCTATTGATCTAGGTGTAAATAACCTCGCTTCTATCGTGACCAACGTAAGCAATAAGCCTATTTTGATAGATGGGAGGAGACTTAAATCCATCAATCAGTATTACAATAAGAAAAGGTCAGATATTCAACAACAATTAAAGAAAGTAAATGGGAAAGAAAATTCGAGACGGTTGATGTCCTTAACAAGAAGGAGAAACAATAAGGTGAAAGATTATCTTCATAAAGCAAGTAAGGAGATAATAAATACTTGCTTGAAGGAAGATATAACAACATTGATAGTAGGTCATAATGATGGATGGAAACAAAATGTGAGTCTTGGTAAAAGAAACAATCAGAATTTTGTTTCTATTCCATTTGAGATGCTTATATCAATGTTAAGATATAAATCGGAAAGACAAGGACTAAGATTTGTTGAAATAAACGAATCTCACACGTCAAAATGCAGTTCTTTCGATTTAGAACCAGTATGTCATCATGATACTTATGTTGGTAGAAGGGTAAGAAGAGGTCTTTTTAAGACAAGAGATGGCATTCTTATTAACGCTGACATCAACGGAAGTTATAACATCATGAGAAAAGTAAAGGGGGATGCAGCAATGCCACCCCATACAGGGTTTGGGTATAACCCGGTTAAGAAATTTATTAACTAATTATACAGGTGTAAACTTGTATATAATTACCACAAATCAATAATATGAGAGTAAAATATTTTACTGACGCAGGGATCGAATGTACCCCGGAAGAATGTAAGCTGATTGAATCATTAAATAGATTAGCGAAGAAATGGGAGAAGGACGGCAAACGTCTTTGGTTGTATTCCGCTAGTGGGGTTCTTACTGTCATGATGCATGGTGATAGGGAAGACAATCCTATACCTGAGATGCTTCCTAACGCAGGTACAAATCCAGATAATATTATAACTACAATCTCAGGAATAGGTAATGATGGAGGAGATTGGTAAACAAATTATAATTTATGAAAATAGGAGAACAAATAATAGTATTTTTAGCTGTGAACAAGAATGGTGATGAGATTATTCTTGACAACACCCCCGCTCGGCAAGGAGAGATATGGACGGATGAGAGATCGGCGCATGACGATGAGTATTTTTCCGTCGAGGATCATAATTCGGCGATCGTACTCCCAAAAGGTACTATCCGTAGATTAACAGGTAGGGACTTGAAGTGGGAGGACGATCCTATATCTCTTAAATCCGTCATCGAGGGACTTCCTCATGTGGACATTGAATTTTATAAACAGAAGATAATAAACTTCGTAAAATGGATATAATGCCTCATTGTCTAAAACCTTAGTTTTATTAACTTTTAAAAATTACAAACATGAAAAAAGAAGAAAAGAAATTTGTAACAGAGTATCAAATCAATGGCAAAAAGTATGCCGGTGAAATATGGGCAACCTCATGGGAAGAAGCTGAATGTTTTATAAAACAAAGAGCTTCTACCGAAAAGGCTGTTGGGTTTATTCCTAAAGATTAATCATCTATACCACATCCAAAAAACAGATATTATGGCTACTAAAAAACAGATATTAGAATCAGATGAATTACTTCAACAAAAAAGAAGAGCTTATTATCTTTCAGATGAAGGATTCGAGGAATATAAAAAGTTCTTGTCAGATCCCGATCAAAAGAAATTTTGTTTCAAGGGATATTATTATGTAGAGGTAAAGGAGCAGGATGATAAAGAGCTATTAGGAGCAATGGGACGAGTAGTATATGAATAAAGTAAGGTAATTATATATCATTTAAATTTTGAATCATGAAAAAATATAAATTGTTAATAACAGATTTAGATGGGACACTGATTGAAGCATTGTCAGGAGATACATTCCCTAAAGGTATATGGGATATGAAAATCAAACTCTACGTATTTGAGGCTATCAAAAATTACGCTCCTGATGATATACTAATCATATCAAATCAGGGAGGTATAGAAAAAGGCTTCGTAGACAAAGAGATGTTTGAATATAAATTCGATTATATATCAAGCGCATTGGAGGATTATACCAATATATCCGTATACAACTTTTATTGCGACAACAATGATAAAGATAACATCAATAGGAAACCAAATACGGGGATGATAGACCAGTATATGGATTATATCAAATTCATAAATGATAATGTAGATGAGGAAAATAAGATCATATACGATACTATCATGATGATCGGGGACGCTTCCGGAAAAGAAGGGCAGTTCTCCGACTCCGATAAGAAGACGGCGGAAAACTTCGGGTGTGAGTATATGGATGTGGATGATTTTGTGTATAAATATAATAACCGATAACGAAAATAAGAAGGATAGGATGATAATCGCCTATCCTTCTCTTATTATGTAAATCCATTTTTGGATTACATTAATTATCAATGGTATAACTATTTATTTATACTCATCTTTCTTTCCTTGTTATCAAACATTCCACGCAAAATGCAGTTATCGTATATACAATTGTTGATCTTCCCTCAGTAGGGTTTTTACCATTTTGGGTAAAAACTTTATAATCAATATCTTTAGTGAACCTATTATCGCCAGTAAGCGCTCTAATAGCCTTGCCTTTATCAGAATAATCGCAGTGAGGGGCATCATATCGTGAACCGACCATATTTCTCAAAAACGCTCCTTTTTTTTCTTGACAATTCTTCCAGTTTAACAAATCCCTTTAATGTTATCATAACAGTCACGGCCTTAGCCTCCCAATATTCATCACCAGGATCAGATCCATATGTAACTAATCCAGAATTACGAGCGGACTGATATGCCTCTATCCTACCTCTCTCATTCCTAAAAACATATTTTAATTCCTGTAATAACGGATACATGTTCTTAATCCCGATATAATAGCCAAATTGCTCAAAATATTTTGATGATTCACGGATAAGGACACCTTCTCTTGGAATAGACCTTTTAAACATATCAATTACCGGTTCATTCTCCTTTATCGTATCTATAGCCGTATTTAATTCGGCTTGGACAATCTTCTTTTCCTCCTCGACCTTGTTCTTGGCTTCTAGTGCCAACATAGCTTCCTTCTCGGCCTTCACCTTGGCCTCATACTCATCAGCCCATGCCCTTGCGGCTTCCGCTGGATTGGAAAAGTCGGGAATACGCAAATGACTTACTTGATCATTATTCGACTTTTCCAACTTCTTTAATTCTTTTTCTTTCTCGATAAAATACCTTCTAGCTTTCTTCCCTTTATCATTATTCTCTACCATACATAGCTCTTTGGCCATATCCATCAATAGCAGGTAATCAGTCTTTGCAACTACCTGAGTATCAGACTCACCAAAATGGGGGAGTCTGTCATTCAGTAAGTTACCTAAATAATCATATTTTATCAATACAAAGTCCTGATTTTCAATAAAACCGTATTTTGATATACGATCTTTTATCCATGATGTAAAATCTCTTCTTATTTGAAGAAACGCATGAAGAAGCCTGGCGTCTACAACCTTATGATTATTATTATCTACTACCGGTATTAATGTATTTAAATCCATTTCGTTGGATTCGGACGTCAAAATTCCATTACTATTGTTCGTGGAATCATGAAAAAGATCTACATTTGTATTCATAAAATAATTACCTATTCCCATCCGTCCGGGATGGATAGATGGGAATACAAAAATAGCCAATCAAATTGTCTTAAACAATTGACCGGCTATTTTTTTTGTCATACCATATCAGTTATCTTCCCCTGTCAAAATACCAATTAGCGTCCTCTCCGGACTCATCCTTATTCCTACCACCTAGAAAGAATCCCATCGTCATGCCGTTGGTCATCAACCAGTAGTCGGATGTCTGCTTAATATCCCTAGCCGTCTTGATATTATACCATTGCTTACCAAACGAGAACTTCATGAGCTGCCTCCATAGCTTGCTCTCGCCCTTATACACTCCGGTCTGGACGGTAGCGAAAGGATCCCAGTTTCGAGGATCGGTAAGATCACCCAACTTACGGGCTGTAACCAGCGGGTCTTGTAACATGTCTATAGCGTTAAGCTCCATGAACGGGGATGTCTGGGAGGCGATCTCATTGATCGTCCTGAACCCGATGTAGGTAATGAACTGCCCGAACCAGCTATCCTCATTATCCTCCCTATATCCCATCAAAGCCCGTCCTATGGCCATCATCGTAGCGAATACCGCCATGTTGATAATCGATCTCTTGATATTGATCTGCTCGTAGGGGGTAAGCTTATCATACTCTTCCTTAAGCACGTCATATGCCTCTCCCATCCTGCCCTCGGACATCGATCCATAGACATTACCGGCCAGTCTCCATAACGTTCTCATATATCCTTCCTCAAACTGGTTGGTTTGGAAATTGAAACCGGCTTTCTTATACGCCCGCTGTACGGCCAATATAAACCATCCACGGTGAGGCAGCACCATATTAAGGATAGCGTTCCGGCTAGCCCCCACCCGGTTCTGCTCGTTCAAGGCGCCGTCACAGATCTGCACCATACTCCTTACCCTACTGGACAAGGTGGGTATATATCGGTCTATAATATCCTTGTTAGCCTCGTTCTTAGCCACGATCTTTCCGTCCTTGACATCTACCATGTTCCACATAGAATAATCCCTTAAACGCTCCCAATCGCGTTTAGCCTCGTTAGCGGACATATTTCTGTCTTTCATCATCATCTCCTTGAAATTGGAGTATGACCAGAACTGACCCTCGTATAGGCGGGTATCATCCATGACCGAGATAATGACCTGCGGATCCAACGGGGAGTTAAGAACCTCCATCATCTTAAACGGCAGGTCCCGGAATAAGGTTCTCCAGATTTTGTTATACGCTGCCGATCGTACACGGTTACGGACATTGAACACGCCTAGAGCCTCTCCAACGACATATAGCTTGTTGGTGCGGTTTATATCCCCGATCTCCGACACGTACGTACTTAACTGCTTCTGGGCTTCCCCATAGGCGTATTTCATGGAGTCCTTGCTTATATACTGCCCTACCATACCCTCCAAAAGGAAGTTGGCCTGCCCGGTAAGGGCGCCGGTAGCCGCGACGAATGGGGAGAAGCCTAAGTTGGATTTGGATACGAATTTGGTAAACATAAGAGCCAGCTTATTAAGATCGACCTTATAATTACCTATATTCCATTCTGCCCGCTTATTATTTATCCTAACATCATAGATACTGGCGTTAACCCAGTCCTGAAACATCCTATAGGCGTGAGTGGCCTCCGGGTTCTTACCGCCGTCGTATTGCGTCTCCAGCATCATGTTCCTGTATCCCATGACATCATCCAAGGCCGCCCTCTTATACTTGTAAGCGGTAGCCTGCAAGGATAACATGGAATAGGAGTAGGCGAAGTCATGGGACACGTCGTTGGCGTTCTCCAGCTTACTAAGATAGTATTTGGGGATCATGCGATATTTGTTATCGTTCTCATCAAGCCCTCCTAGGTCTTGTCCTTGACCATGTATGGGATCATCAACCCTCTCGCCAACGATGTCACGTACGGCGTTTCCGATGGCCGCCTTCGGGTCAACCCCGGCCTGCACCATCCTCTCCACTCCGCCCTTGGATATTTGTGGTATCTGGTAGATGTTCCTGAACCGCTCGTCATAATCCTCCATAGCCTTACGGCTTATGTTAAGCAGCTCCTTCCTCATCTCCCACTTATCCTTATTGATCGTAGCTTCCTCCCCTTCGTTGGTAATACCGTATTTCTTGAAAAAAGCCTCATTCTTGTACTTATCGAACCTAGGCGTATGATACCCATAACCCAGATCGGGATTATAATTAGGATTACGGAAAGAACTCTCGGCATCGGCCTCTTCTAGCCACTGGTTATTGATCGATAAGTCAATCATATTAATATCGAACCCGAAACGGGATACGCTCTCTTCCTTTGATATACCATTTTCCATGGCATCAAAGAACTCGGATACCTTATACGTACCGTTATTTATCTTCCTGACAAAGCCAGAATACCCCTTGGGAGAGTATTTCCTCATATAAGGATACAACCGGGTCCTGGCGTACTCGACAAGGATCTTATCAGCCTTACCCATCGCTATGTCGTTAGCTAGCTTATTATTGAAGTCAGGACCGTATTTCCTTCTCAAAAACGATACCTCCACGGTCGTCCATGACGGGTTCTTCCTAGATAGCTTAGCGGCCATCCTATCCACCTGACTCCGGGAGCGGGCAGACATATGTTCCTTGGCGAATTTAATCTCATCCATACCCTTGTCGTATGCCATGGCATCCCTTAAAGCGTTACGGTAAGAATCCGTGACTCCACTCTCCACCGTATCAGGCATATCCATCTCAATAGCCTCAGCGGAAGCGGCGGCATTAATGACACTCTTAGCCTCGGCCAGACGATCATATAACTCGTTTATCTTTCTTAATGACGATGATCCACGAAGACGATCGAAATCATACTCGCCATATCTAGTACTGTCCCGGTACTGAATAAGCAAAGGTCTTAGCTGGTCATTGATCTCGTTTATTGTCGCCATCGCCTCCTCTACCTTCTCTATCCTTGATGATGATACAGATTGCTCCGTGATCTTATCAACCAGATTCTCGTAATAATCACCCTCCTCGGATCCCCACATATCCTTGGAGAAGCCAAGATGACCGCCAGCTAGCAGGAACTCAAACGCAGCCTTGCCGCCCTCGGACCGCTCTATCCCACGAAGTATCTCCTTGAACTCGGCGGAAGCCTTACGACCATCGTTGGTATTCCCGAACTCCTCGGCCCACGCCTCGTCCCATGCCTTGATCTCCTCGGACATCATCAGAGCCTCGGATCCCTCTTCCTTTGGTGTCCCATCGGAATACCACTCGCTCTTGGCTATAGCCCTATCACGTAAGATATCCAGATAAGATCTCCAAGCTATAGGATCGGATTGAAACGCCTTCCAATCGACCTTCCCGTTCCTCACGAACTTATCCATAACCACATACCTGCTCCTGCGGATACGGGTCATGAAATCGGACGTGGCTTGCGATACCCTACGACCCAGTCTTTCCTCGACCTTCTTATTAACTTTCTCGATCTTATCGTAATAAGCCTGCACCATAGGTTTCTCTCGGTTCTCATCCAACCACCTATTTATCTCGTCGAGATATCGTTGCTGATCCTCGAACGTCATGTTCGAGATATCAAAATTCTGGATGGTAGGTTTGAATACATGATATACCTCCTTCGTAATAGGCTTATCCCCGTCATATCCTACTATGTCGTCACGGGTCTTCACCTTAAGGCCTCTATCGGATAGAAGAAGATCGATAAGCTGTTTCTCGGTCTTACCCGTAACATTCTTAAGATCATATATATCGATAATAGCCTTAGCCTGCTCGGTCCTGTATAGCAAATCGTATTTAGCGAAATCACGGGACGAGTCAAGGTAATCCGAGTTCTTCCCATTTATCTTCTGTATAAGATCCTCATTATCCTTTATCCCCCATCCACGCTCTTTCATCATCCTAGTCATCTTATTGATATTGGATATACCCTCGGTATGGGCTTCATTATGGGCCTTGGCTAGACGTTGGCCTAACATACCTAAAATAGCGTTACCACTATGCTCCAGCGTACCAAAGAACCGGGACATGACATTGATATCCTTATGGATGTTATTTATCAACTTCTTTATCCCATTCCAATATCTTTCCGGGATATTAAACATCCTGAGCTGTCCATCCAGCCAGTCCTCATTACGATCACTTCGAAGGGCGTTTATATCGGACATGGATGTCTCAGCCATACGTAATATATCATCCATATCCTCTACCATACCAACCTTATTGACGCCATAATAATCCGCCGCCTGATTATTGACGAATCCACGAAGATTCCTGATCAAAGGCACTATCTCCCCGTACACGTTATCGATAACCTGTATCGTCTCATAATCAAGTCCCTTGTCGCTCTTACGCAAGCTACTGGCAACAGTGACCAAATACTCCACCTCAGCCTTGGCGGTCGCTATGACACTCTTGGTGGATAGCAGGTTGTTGTTTTTATTAAGCTCACCACCGACTTGTCTCACCTTCTCGCCTATATCACGAAGAAGGGAGATACTCTCACCGATCCTCTGGCTTTGGCTTGATCTCATCCTCTGCAATCTGGTGTATAGCCTTTCCAATGACCTACCGTTCTTGATCAACTTATTAGCCACGTCAACGTCCGATAACGAGTACATGAGATGATCGCTATCCTTTAGCAGAAGCACGTCAAAGGCGCTTGGATCATCAGCTAACGCCGACTCCTTTATCCTGTCAAGTACCTTATTTAAATCCGATCTTTGGCTGGAGAAGAAATTACGTATAGCTCGTACCATCCTGCCAAACAAGGAGAGCTGGGCGTCCTCGGACGAGGTCAGATCCTCTACCGCCTGTTCCATGCCCGGCACGAACCGCTGGGCCAATGTCTTACCTAGGATCTCCCGCTTCACCATCCGATCCAGCTCCTCTCCTTGGTATTCCTCCCCATACACCTCATAGTAACGACCAGCGAACTGATTCCATAACGACGTGCCGACAACAGAATCCAGCACCTCGTCAATCTCCTGTTGGTTACGGTAAGTATCGATCAAGAAATGGGCTACCTCCTCATTAAGATCCTCTACCGTAGCTCCCTCAGCCAAGGCGATAACCCCATTGGCCATATCGGATAAGGCCCTAGCCGAAGGCTCAATACCATTACGCATCTTATACTTATCCATATACTCAGACATACCCATCACCCGGATACCTAACGTGGATAAGATGTTGGTGATATCAGTCCTGTTCTGAAGATCCTCCGCCTTCTCATTCTCAATAACCCCACGGACATTACTTCCGTACAAGGCGTTATCCTCCATCATCAACGACAAGGCTAGCTCCATGAACCCATCATACTTATTATTAAGTTCCTCGAACTTGCCTTGCCTTAACATGCCCTTGATCTCCGATCTGCTTACCGTAACCTTCTCCCCTGATGTCGTGATAAGATCAAGATCATTATCTATCTCCGTATCAAAACCGATGGAGCCTAATACGTTCATCTCAGAGGACATACTACCAAATCTATTCCTTAGCCTAGACAAGGCATCCATAGCGTTATAGATCTTAAGACCATCAGAGTTGCCGGCTCCGGTAAGATAATATCTATCCCCTAACCTTATACGTTCCCCGCTCAACATACCTTTCTTGATAAGGTAATTGACGAACCCTCCACGGGTGCTTATATTAGAGTCTGAGCTAATACCAAGGATCGGGATGAATGACTCGCTGTTATTAAGGGTTATTGAGGAAGAGCCAAAGGAGATGTCAGTCGTGCCAGACGGGATGTCGCTCTCCTCGACACTGCCGGCCAAGAACCCGGCCTCGACCCGCCCACCGGACGATCCTTTTATGGCGTTGGCGTAAGAGTCGTATATCTTGCCGTCATCCGATCTAAAGAACAGGCGAGGCTCACCGGAATCATATACCAATCTTGAAGATGGAGGAGTATAATTCTCAATATCATTTAAAGGCAAGACATTGCCAGAAAATATGATCTCCCCGTCTATACTTCCGCCTTTCACCCTAATATTAGGTCGTTGCCCGGTAAAAGCGCTTCCCACGGCCTTCCATAACATACGAGCTGTCTCCTTAATATCTATATTCTCCCTGATAGCCCTTATATCATCCCATGACGCCTCTTTCAGTATCGTATCGCCAATATTATCCTCGTTTATGGAATCCAAATCCACCTCCTGTACCGTAGATGTATCTACCACCGCCATATCATTGACATCACCTACCTCTCCGGAAGTAAGATAAGCCACGACATTGTCGCTATTCCCAAGACTTCTGGCCAACGCTGGGGCATCCATGTCGCTTATGACGGACAGGACCTTGGCTGACATAAGTTGCCCCCACTCGCTAGCGTTAAGTTTGGCGCTTATGGATCTGGCGGCCTCCTTATTCCTTGGTACGGATCTCGTCCAGTTCCCGAACTTAGACCTAAACTTATCGTTATAAATAGTCATATAAGCTTCAGCGGCCTTATTAAGGTCACTTACGGCGGCTATACCCGCTATCTTATCGAACAAGGTGGATACCTCGCCGGAAGGGGTCAAGACACGGGTTATCTTACCTTCCTTATTCCTTTTAATTACGCAACTCGACATAACTTCATGTTTTTGACAAAGATAAACAAAAAGCCCCCACAAATAAGCGGAGGCTGATATTCTTATATTCCTTATAGAATTTATGACTTAATCCGTATTCTTGCTATTGATGAACTCACTAACGCAATCACCAGCGAAGCCGGCTATATACGCTGCGTGTTCATCCTCTCCAACCTTAAATCCAAGAGACATGTTGCAAAATTGGCATACGCTCATTGCTATATGGAATGACTCGTGACATATATTTCTCATTATTAAATCATCGTCGCTCGAAAAATTCCAAAGTATGGCAAATTTATCATCATCGTCCCTATCCCTTACCAAATTTGCGAAAGACGCCTCCTTGTCCATATCATCCTCATCTCCCCATTTCCCCTCGTGTTCAGGTTCCATATTCTCGAAACGATCACACAACGTCTTATAATCTAATCCAACCGTGATAATCAAATCCAACGGATATATCACGAAATCAAATTTCTTTTCTCTCATAATCCCTTTAATTTTTCTATAACCTCAAAACACATCTTACACTCAATCCTACGATACAACTGCCTTACGCCATCTATCGTAGTCCAATAACGACCACCCTCTCGGTGCAGGAACTCACTCATTACCTTAGTGTCAGCCACATCATGTAGATCGTATGAGTCAAAACATAACTTACATATATCGTCAAGATCAAAATAAGTAACCTTATTATACGACATACAACGGATTTGTCTCCCATCAGGAACCTGAACATCGAAAACATTTATCTTCTCCATATTAAAAAACAGAGGGATGCCGATCCCATCACAGACCGGTATCCCTTATAATAAATTAGCGACGAAAAGCATGGTGATGGACATGCGCCACAAATGTAATTACAAAATTCGTAAAAACAAAATATCAAGGACAATCACCTATGCATTCGCACGGAGCATCGCTTTTCAAAACCCCATACACCCGATTGTCGCTAGTCAGCCATCGTTTGCCGTCACTCGTAATATAAGCCTGCCGGCATCCCTCCTGATTCACCGTGAGCGTCTTCTTAATACCTTTTGGAGTTGTTATCTCCAGCTCAAGAGTCCGATCAAGACCGTTGTTCATCACCGAGCCAAAGGAAACGGGGGCGCTTCCGGCCCCGGACCCCGGACTGACGGTCAGAGGCTGGTCCGTTACCTCGCCTACCCCGTCCTTCCAATTAATATTCAAATCATTAGCCATAGTTGTATTATTTTTGTTCTATTGCAAAGATAGCAAAACAAATAAACCCCAACCGGCTTTAGTCGATCGGGGTCTGAGTAAGAGAAAAGAAACTGATTATCGTCCCATCATTCTCAATACGGTTCTAGCCGCAGCTTGCGCCCATGTCCAGCTGTCATTAGATGTTACGTTAACCGTCTGTTGAGTACCATTTACATCCAAGTTAATAGTCTCCTTGTCAAGCTCGATAGTAGAGTCTCCAGCGGCTTGCGTTACCGTCACGTTGGCTATCTGGCCACCAGCGGCAGTTACCTTCAATGTAGCTGTCAGTTCCTCGATCGTGACGTTGGCCGGTACGTCCGAGATCGTGATGCTCCAAACGAACTCGCCAGCGGCTCCGGGATCGTCGGCGATAACCGCTCCGTTAGCCGTAGTCTTTCCAGCCGCCGTGTAGTTAGCCGGGAGCTGTAACGTAAGCCCGTTCTCCTCAGCCGGCGTGACCGCGAACGTAAGCTTAGTACTGTTAGACTTACCGGTGATGGTAACATTACCGCCTGTCTTTTGTACGGAAGCGTTAGGGCTGTCTGATCTTACCACCTCAGCAGCCGCTGCCTGATTAACTACCAACGCCTTCTTAGCCCCGCCGTTCGTGGTGACCGTAAGGTTGATAGTGCGTTGAAGACGACCGGTGTGTTTCTCACCGGAGAAATTAACCGCCTGATCTCCTGATCCTGATACCGGGTCGACGGTTACGAAACCGAATTTTTGTGATGCCATACTTAAATATATTTACAAATGTCATTTTATTATGCCAAAAATAACTTGTATCATATCACAAGCCAAATATAGGGGGGGGGTAGATACGACTAGCCCTGTACAACCTCAACATACAACCCTACTAAGTCCTTTAGATTATGACTAAGAGGAGTTCCGCTATCCCTAGTGCACTTATATACATCAGCGTTCTGGATGTAATATTTATCCTTGAATATCTCCATTGGAGGGAAATACGGGATAGGATCCCCTATGGTCCCGGCATGCTCCTTATCAATGACCTTGTATAAGGAAGCCGTATTTAATCCGGGTTCCCATTCCTTTGATAATGTATGTTGTTGAATAACCTCATAAAGGATATCCGTATCGTCCTTCACCACCCTGAGACAGAATCCGGCATCCACCAACAACCCGAACTCCGCCCCTTCTTGTCCCCATATAGGGAATAGAACCTTAACATCCAGTTTCTCATTAGGGGATAAAGATATAGTCTTGTTATTAACCACCATTCTGGAGAATCCGACAGCCACTTTCTGAGGATCGGAGACATCTTTCTCCTTTGCCTGTTGCCGGACATAAGTCATGGTGATATTTACCTTATCTGGATAGCCGGACTGAGCGTCAATAGCCCTCACCTGCTCTACGGTAGTGGCTAAGCTTACTTCCCTCTGTTTGGCTCCTAACGCCGACATCAGATCATTATCATACTTATCCATCATCCCGATCAAGATCTTGCCTTCCGTCATATCGAACTCCAGACCTATGATCGTTATCTTACCAGCTATAGCCCCATCAGCCAAAGCGTTACGCCTATCATATTCAGGGATATAGATATTTTGGTCATCCAAGAAAAACTCATGAAGATTCTCATTCTCATAAGTCCTGATCTCCTCATACTTAGCCGATTTCTCCTCATTAAGAAGCCTTGAGTCATCCAATTTAGCCTCGATAATCTCCTTAACCGTAGCTTTAGGATTAGCCTCCTTGAACGCCAATTGCTCCTCCCCAAACTCTATCCATGGGGCGGGATTCCCGTTAATGTAATCATCATAACTATAGCCCTTGGCGTAATTATCATCAAGCGGATCGTCCTGAACTAATTGATTGGGATATATTTCCCTGTTTATATATACGTAGCTCATATCTTATATCATTAATCTTGTTCTTTAACGGCGATACTATACTCACCTGAAGCGTAACACCAGATATTTATCTCGAAAGGCTTGTTAGCCGTAGTGGTTATAGAAGTACCACTCATGCTTACATAAGCCCCGGAGTTGGGTATAGCCTGCGTGAAGGCCGCCGACGGGACGCACCTGATCATCAGCTCCTCCCCTATCTGCATCCCTGACTGCACGGATAGGGTGGTAGCGGCTGATAACGTAGCCGTGATACTTCTCTTGCTAATAGGCAGGTTAGCTAATGTCGTGACCGTATTAACCCCTATAAGCCTGTTCATGGTCTTCTTATCGGCGGCCGCCATCAAACCGTTAGTAGACTCATTGGCCACGGCATATGTCGTGTTAGGAGGTGTAGCCCAAGTGCCATCTCCACGCATGAAACTGGATGTACTGCCATTAAGCTGTCTCAACAAGCCGTTAGCTGTAGTAGAGGCCAATCCGTATGTGGTATTAGTAGGTACGACCCATGTCCCGTCACCACGAAGAAAGGACGTCTGCTTACCAGCGGCGGGAGCCGGAACTAATCCCGCAGCACCGGCGGCAGAAGCCGTAGCCGCCTTCATATTGGCGTAGGTAGTATTCGTATCCTTATAATAGGGGATACCACCCACGATAGGACAAGCCGTATATCCAGAGGCGCTTGTCACGGTACTGCCGTTCTTGACCAACCCCGTGGACCCGTTAGCTCCTACAACACCATACGTTGTATTAGTATCCGTCCAAGGCACGTTGACATACATCTTACCACTACTATCCAGCTCTACCGGATAATTCTTACCATTCTCAGCATATCCGATCATCACCAATCCTAAGGTTGTGGTATTGGCCTTGGCGTATGTGGTATTTGTCGGAATCACCCACGTACCATCGCCACGAAGGAAGGAGGCTTGCTTGCCGGCGGCCGGAGCGGGTACCAATCCCGCCGATCCTGCGGCTGAGGACGTTGCTCCTCCCATGTTACTATATGTGGTGTTAGGAGGAGTTTGCCATGTCCCATCACCACGAAGATACTTGGCTTGCGCTCCGGCGGCAGGTGCGGGGACCAAACCTGCCTTTCCCGCCGCTGAGGCAGAAGCGGCTCCCATATTGGTGTATGTCGTGTTGGTATCCGTCCACGGAACATTCACATACATCTTACCATTTCCGTCAAGAGCTACCGGGTAATTCTTTCCGTTAGCTGAATACCCGATCTTAACAAGACCCAGATTATCGCTTGTAGCTTGGGTATAAGTCGTGTTACTGTCAGTCCAAGGGACATTGACGTACATCTTGCCATTAGCCAATAGCACAGCGTAGTTCTTTCCATTAGAAGCATAGCCGATCTTAACCAATCCTAAGGTGTCGGCCGTGGCTTCATTATACGTTGTGTTATTATCCGTCCATGGAACGTTGACGTAAGCGTTGCCGGACGAATCCAGTTGCACCTTATAGTTCTTCCCGGAAGTCGTATATCCCACCTTAATACCGCCAAGAACGGTAGCGGAGGACGTGGGAGGTGTGAAGGTACTTGGTTTGCCCGTAACCCCTGACCAAGGCACGGAGGAAGCCTGACTGGCCGTGTAAGGCTCATACCCATCCTCACTGTTTAATTTAGACTCGTCTTTTATCAGATACATCTTACCTGTAGACGTGACCTTTACCGTATCACCACTTTGAGCCGTAGCGGTGGTAAGGGCGAATCTAGCCGTATCATTAGCTACCACGACCAATCTCTCCAAAGCCGCCTTAGGTAACCTATCTATGCTGATGGTTCCGGACGCGATCTTAGAGGCATCAAAATTGGCCAATGTCGTGGAGATAGTTACGTTGCCTCCGAAGTCCGATGAGACACTACCGGTAACAGCCCCGGACAGCGCTATGGTCCTAGCCGCCTGTAATTTCGTGGCGGTAGGAGCGTTATCCGTCTTAAGAGCGTACTTGGAAAGATCAATATCATTAGCCTTATCCAAAAGCTGCTCTATCTGCTTGCCATTATATTTACCTTGAAAATCTTCCATATCATAATTATTTTTGCTCAAATATAGCTAGTTAATTATATACCATTTTACACCACCTATGTTTTAAAACATAAAGTAAAATATAGATAGTATTACTTTAATACGTATCTTTGCCTCGTAAAACAATTTTATCATGCTGAGATCATACAAATATAGACTTAATCCCACCAAAAGCCAAATCCGGTTGATGGAAATGACTTTCGGCTGTTGCAGGTATGTCTATAACTGGGCTTTGCAAACAAGGATCGAAGCCTATCAGCGTGACAAAAAATCAATCTCTGCCGTTGATCTTTGCAAGATGTTGACTGAACTGAAGAAAGATAAGGCTTTTCTTTATGACGTATCTAATGAATGTCTCCAGCAGTCAATCCGGAACATGGATCAAGCCTTTGTCAGATTTTTCAGGGAAAAGAACGGCTTCCCTAAATTCAAGTCAAAGCACAGGAATAGGCAGTCATTCAAGAATATAAACTCTGTTCATGTTGATCTTGAAAACAGCAGGATTAAGCTACCGAAGCTAGGATGGGTAAGGTTTTACGCCAATCAGACTTTCAACGGCAAGATAGGAACTGTTACGGTATCCAAGACCCCAACAGGGAAGTACCTCGTGTCTATCCTCGTTGATAACGGCGCCGATCTACCATCCAAACCTGTTATCGATCCCGACAAGACCGTAGGAATCGATGTAGGAATAAAGGACTTCGCCGTCCTCTCGAACGGGGATGTGTACCGGAACCCGAAACATCTGGAGAACAGTACCGTCAGACTTAAGGTATTGCAGAGAAGGTTAGCTCGCAAGCAGAAGGGAAGCGCCAGACGTAACAAGGCGAGATTAGCCGTAGCATCCATACATGAACGGATCCATAACCAACGTCAAGATTACCTGCACAAGGTGTCCTCTAAGATAGTACGTGAGAACCAAACTATTGTCATTGAGGATCTTAATATCAGCGGGATGATGAAAAACCATCGCCTAGCCAATAGCATCGCTAGCGTGTCGTGGAGCGAGTTCTTCAGGATGCTGCAATACAAGTCGGACTGGTACGGACGGAACCTGATTCGGATCGGGAGGTTCGATCCCAGTTCAAGGATGTGCGAATGCGGGTACATACATCGAGATCTTAGGTTGTCGGACCGTGAATGGGTTTGTCCTGAGTGTGGCGCCGTAAATGACCGGGATCTACTTGCCGCTAGGAATATAAAGAAATTTGGCCTAGAGAAAACTAATCTCATAGGCCAAACAAAAGATATCTCACCGGTGGTGAACCGGGTAGGGGACGTGGAGCCGTCAACATTAGTTGGGGCTACGAAGCGTCAAGTTATATCGGTGCAAACTGGTATATAATCACCTATAGCTATATACATAAACACCAAGAAATCGAGGGGGGGGTAGATGCGGGCAGGTGTTAAAAGCTACCGTCCCCATGCAGGAACCCGGTACGGAATATAATAGCCTTGTCTTTCAGCTTCTGGACAGACCCCCATTCCCATTCACCCTCACAAGGCTTAATGACATACTTATTCCCCCATGTCTTAAATCTCCTCTCTATAACGAACATCTCCGAGTCTTTCAAGACATGGAAGATACTCCCTACAGGGAAGTACTTATCCGTCCTTAATATAACACGATGATGCTTCTCGTCATATTCAGGATCACCCACGATATGTGCTTTATAAAACTGGAAATCATTTAACGTCTGATCCACTGGCTCTATCCAATAATACCCCTTACCCATTGCAGTTTGTATTTAATTATCTATATTTGCGGTGTAGTAACTCATAATGTTTTAAGTGATTTTCAACCAAAGGGGAAGGGTGTCCGTGAGGATGCCTTTTTTTCATTCCCGCCCACCCTTCCTATGAACAAAAGATCTACCTCGAACAAATGTAATCATAATAAAGTTACGGGCAAAAAGAAACCCCATCGGTATTCTATCGCCGACAGGGTTCTTCCAACGTTGTATCAGTCTTATATCATCTCACTCCATTTGATTGTGTCACCGACGAAGCACCGCACCGCCAGATACCTTACGAACGCCGTCCCTTCCGGGGCGTCAGGGTCTTCCAGATAAGCCAAGACAGCCTTGACTATTTTCTGGTCGCAGTCCAATACCTTAGGAAAGTAGTCGCTATAAAACATAGCGAACAGATATTGGACATCCCCCCAAGTGGCGTTATCAGGTTTCTTGGCCCCGCATTTATCGAACATCTGCTTAGCGTCCTCCATCGTCCATCTTCTCTTGGACCCATCGGCGTTAAGCATCTTATCAGCGGCCTCCCTAGCCAACTCCTTGGAAAAGTGATATCCATGGGTGTCTATATACCGCTTATAATCCGGGTCATCAGCGTCTGCTCCTCAGTAGTAACGACTCCTACGTCCCCTGCGCATATACGGTTCGGTACCTTCGTACTCGTCACGGATGCCACGTTCACCGAACCATCCCCTGCGATACATCTCATCCTCTCGTTCATGGAGTCTCTCACGTTTCTCAAGCTCACGCTCATCACGTTCCAGCTCCCTCTCGCGCCTTTCGAGATCACGCTCACGGCGTTCTAGCTCATCCATCCTACCGTCATGCTCCTTGCCATAATGGTCATATATTCCACCACCATAACCCATGTAAGTCCCATCTGAACGTCTGCTACGTCCACGGCCGCCTCTGCGATCATAGATCTCATCATCATATTCCTCTTGGCCGTTGCCTAAATCTATAACTCTCATATTAACCTAATTTTTTAATTAACAACTCTTTTAGCTCATCGAAAGAGGATCCCATCCTATCGACTTTCTCCTCAAGATTCTTAATCTTTCGGTCTTGATCCTTAGTCTGCTTAAAAGCCGGATTGATTTCCTCAAGGATCGAATCACAAGCCTCTAGCGTTCTCCTATGCTTATCGATACTATCGAGAATATCGGAGCTAGCTCTCTTAGCGGCGTTAAGCTGGTTCATGATCGGATCGACCGAGCAGGCCAAAGTTATGTTATTGGACATAGCGACATCCCTACCCTCCGGAACGACGTAGGTCATGGAGGATCCGTTTATCTCCACGGTAAGGTCTATCACCCTATCCTGTAGTTGCTGATATTGCCCCATCTGACCCATCTGGGGTTGCTGGAACCTAGGCTCGGACACGTTAACCACATTCCCCATCCTGAACACCGGAACATCGGACGTATCCAGCGTATATACTTGAAATCCTTTCTTTAAGTCTCTAAACATATCTCGATTTTTAAGCGGGAGGGAATACCCTCCCATTAGACATCCAATCTAACCTATTCCTCACCAACAGTCGTCTCCGACGCCGAGGCGGAAGTTGTAGGCACACAGCAATCCATGAGCCTCAATACACCCCTTACCTTGTTGAAATAAACAAGGCGTTCGGTGTTGTTAACCATAGCCGCTCCGGTCACAGCCACGTTGATCGGATTCACCACAGCCACGCCGGTTACCGGGCAGCATGTGTCATCACCTACCGTGGATACGGTGCTGTTCGCTGGAATAGCTATCTGTACTGGCAATGTCTCGCCTGTTGTCGGAACCACCTGCCGGATTTTCAGCAGCAGAAGGCCCTCGCATGGCAAGGACAGCCATATCCTTGGGTTGATGCCGAAGATGGTGTTGGTAGTAGTCACTACCACGTTCTTCGTGACCAACTCATAAAGAGACCCTATTTTAGAAACACAAGCCATAATAGCCTCCTTCCTTTATAGAGTTAAATAGCGGCGTTTCCGTTGTTGCAGCATCCATTGTTGCACCCACATCCGTAATTACCTCCATAAAATGCTTGACCCCATCCATAAGTCTGGTAAGGAGAGCATGAAGGATAAGCCGGCACAGGGGTAGGTCTCAACTGGTTGATCAAATTCTGAGTCTGTTGCTGAGTCAACGCGGAGGCTTGGTAAGCCGACCTTTCATCACGCAACTGATTGATCGTATTCTGCATCTCACGCATTTCCAATTGACAGAATTTATCATTAATCAAGGTTGTTTGAGCATCAATCTTAGCGCTCAAGATATTGAACTGCGTAGTAGCCTGCTCACGATTGTTTGTCAATCCTTGGTTGATGTTACTCTGAAGAACATTGGTTTGCTCTAACGTCCGTAATTGATTGTCAAAGCCTTGCTGCGTTATCATATTTTGAGTAGCGCACGTGCTTTGGTTGATCAAAGAACTCAAATTGCAGCAGCAGGAGCTAATCTGGTTACCGATCTCACATCCTTGTTGCTGTACGGCGTTAATAACAGCCTGAGAAGTCATACCTACCTGACCAGCTACCTTATCGATAGCGCCTTGCACGTTACAGATAGCGCTTTGCAATTGAGTAGTAGTACAGTTCAAGGCGTTAGCGATCTGCTCGATAGCGCTTCTGTTACCTTGGATAGCCTGCATCAATAGCTCACGGCCATAGTCGTTGTTCAATTGAGCCGGAAGACCGTTAGCGCAACAATCATTTCCATTACCACCAAAACCATTCCCGAAACCACGTCCGCCCCATAACCAGAATAGGACGATGATCCACAACCACCAGCCGTTAGCCCCGCCGAAACCGTCTTGGTTGTTACGACCGTTCATCAAAGCCGCTACCAAGTTCGGATCCATCTTATTTCCGCCTATTAAATTGGCGAACATCCCCGGAATCATAGATAATAAACCGTTAGTGGCGCTTCCACTACCGGAACCCATACCGTCTAACAAAACGATTTTGTCTCCACTTGTACCCATGTCTATTTATTTTTGAATTAATAATAACCCCACCTGATAGTGGGCGTTACAAAGTTCAAAAATTAATAATCCTAGGATCGTGATATATGTCATCATCAAAGCACGTCATGTCATGCAATTGGTATTAATAAGAACCGGTACAAGACAAAAAATCCGAAACGTATCACTACGGCCCGGATTCATGCAAATCTATAAATTCAATGTTTCAATGCTCGAAAGAAAACGTCTCACGACGTCAAAGAGAGATTAACTACACGAAAAATCTCGCATCAACTTATTTGTATTAGCAGTGTATTCATTAACTATCTTACTGGATGAGGGATTATCCTCTATCCTTGACAGGCGGTTATCGTCACTCCTTACCGTAACATCACCCATCCTTCGTACCATATTTTCTTGATATGATGATGGATCGGAGTATATAAGATCATCAACGAACCTGTATATCGCACCATCAACCGTCTCACCTACCTTCTCATATAAACCGGATTGGAATGACACGAAATCATCATACCTCCCACGAGCCAAGAACGAACCGTCCGGTCTCGCCTCGACGCCGCCGTTGACCTCCCGGAGCAGGCCCGGATTCCTTTGGTACAGATACCTGTAAAACCCGGCATCCATCATCCTGTCCTGACTATCCAGATAGAAAAGGTTTCTCATGCTACTGTCACCGGACTCGATAGCCACGTCAAACAGAAGATCCCTTACCTGACCTTCCGGCAACGACATCTCCATGCTTTTTAACGTACCTCTGTCATGGTGGTTCAAAGATACGTTATAAAATCCATTAAAATCAAGGAAACGTAAGACATTATTATATAAATCCGATTTTTTTAACCTTTCCTTGATCTGGATTTTCCTCAACGAGGTACAGGATTTGATAAAATCACGATCCTTTCCCTGCCTAGCCTCGTATCTCCTGAACTCCCGATCAATATCGACATCATCCATCTCAGGAGTCACGGGATGTTGGTATATTAATCTGGTAAGGATCATGTTCTCGGTATTCGAGGATGAGATGTTGGACATAACTAGCTTCTTTATGTTATCCTTGACCACGCCAATATCGGAACGGGAAGCCCCGGCGGGGACCACGCCAGCCGGCAAGTACGAGGGCCGCTCTATCCCGATATCGGCCAACATCTCATAGGCCTGATCGGTGTCGGTTATCGGAGCCGTGTTATGGTACGTATTCCTACTAATATACAACATGCTCCTATCATACATATCGGAAGGGGATGTATTCCCGGACCTTACATACACCATCCTATCCCCAGTAGAATAAGTATCCTGAACCTCGTATATCGGGTTCCCTTTTCCTGTTATCCTATCAAGATCGGAGATAAAGCTATCGTATACCGAATTGCCGGCCTGTATGGAGGACAGCATGACGTCCAGCGACGCCATAAGATCACGGATATCCTCCGGTCTGGATATAATCATCTCATCGCTGATCGCCTCGCTTATATCCACACCCATGTCGGCAAGATCCATGGCTATGTCATGCAGACGTCCGGCAACGTCCTTGATGTCCTTAAAATCATCCATATCGATTATCTCCCCAACCTTATCCCTTAGACCCTTCATATCCTTAGGCATACTGATATACGGTGTGGTACTATTGAAGTACGAGTCGGTAATCGTATTTCCGTCCTGACTCCGAACCTCCATACGGGTCATATTACGATACGTGTCATACATCCGATCTGCGTAATCCTGATCCTCCTGATACCGGAGTGCCAAGGAAGGGTATGGGATGGAGGCGAAAGCCTGATCGAACTCCCGGCGGTCGCTGATACCGCCTACCGCCCTCATGATCGTATCCCTTACCTCCATTGGATTCAAGGCTCTTCTCTTCCCTAACGAGTCATATGTATCCTCATATATCATATAATCATCACCAAGGCCTGACTCGGAGGATAGGAAATACATATCCTTCTCATTAAGATCCCCGTCAGACATAAAATCGACAATCCTCCTCATCATATCCCCTACCCGCTCATACGCCGATCTGTTGGTCATGATATTATCAATCTCATCGGCGTCATACATCCCGGATCGCTCAAGATTGTACCTATTGAGGAATATATCACCGCCGGAGAGGAAATTGGATACAATCATATCATTAAGATCATTGATATTATCAACGCCCAAGGAAGTAAGGGTATTATTGATATCCTTAACCTCATCGGCCATGAAATTACCGACGAAATAGTTCTTCCGCTTGATAAAGGACATGACATCATCATACCTAGGTTCCCCGTTACTATCTAGGTCATATTCCGATGGCATGGACATCCAGTCGCCAAAGAAAGACACGAAGTCGGGGGAGTAGGCCGTACCCCAGACCGATAAGGCCTGCTTCTGGTCGCCCAGCACCTCCATAGCCCTTTGGTATAACCCGGATGGTTGGTCGTTCGGGGCAAGGACATTATCTATCCCACCCTCCTTATTTTTTATAACATAACAAGATCTTCCCATTGCTAAAACGTTTTGTTACAAAGATAAACAAAATCCCGCCTACTCTCACGAGCGGACGGGGTACTAAATAACAACATAATAACAAACCTTATGTTTACTCTGAAAAAGTACAAATCATTTTGCCGATCCTCACGGACAAACAAAAGCTAAATCCTAAAAACAAAAAAAATGAAACTTATCGTTTAGCGAAAATATCTTTATCTGATCTACTCAGAACCCTACCTTTCAATTCCAAGAACCTAGGCATCCATTCCTTAGATATCTTAGACACGATCCACTGGAATCCCTTAGGAGTCACATAAACAGTGTTAGTTCCATAAAACTCATCGTCATCACGATATCTGTAACGAGCATAACCACGATCTATCATCCTTTGGGATAACAACCATCTTTTACCGGTTTTAGCGAAGAACTTATTATCCTCAAGCAATATCCGGAGATTCTTCTCCGCTATATCATAACCATGAGCCTCCAACTTCTCCCGAACCTCTCTGATCAACATATCTGTCTCTTGGGCTATTTCGGCTGTCTTAGCGAACTCAACCATAGGAGCTTGTTCTTTAATGATATTATCAGATATCCTTTTGGCTTCCTCTGCCGCTTTCTTCGCCTCAGCTAACGCACGCTTCTCCTTTTCCGATTTAAGCAAAGCCTCTAATGCCTCTATATAATCAGATGGAAGTTCATTCTTTGATGGCATATTGTTAGATGGCATAGAATAAGAACCTGTTTTTCTAATAGAAGGAAGAACCTCCAATGTTACCCATCTTTTAAATTTCTTGGCGAACTCCTTCTTAGATGACATAATTAAAGTATACATACCAGACTCATTAATAATCTTTATCTGGCTAACATATTGATTGTGAATAGGGGTGAAATCGTAGGCCTCCCTATCTTCTGACAATCTCAGCATTTTACAATCCTCATCATCTACCAACCTTCTTACAGCATCCCTAGGATCTGCATACCCTAAACATTTAGCTACATCATTACCTACAAACCATGGTTCATGCTTCTCATCCAACAATACTCTCACATCCCCAAAATCAGGATTCTCAAACAATTTTAAATTATTATCCATAATATAAAAACAACGAGAGCCACCAGCGTCCGTTACTCCACTGGCGACTCTCATTTATCGCCTACGCCTAAGCGATATTAATATCTTCTTCTGGTCTAGCAACGGATAGACACCGCAAATATAAGACCTTATTTTGAAACTACAAACAAACAGGATATATTTTTACAAAAAATGTAATCAATTATATTCCTCTGTCATATACAATGCATAATCATACCTATCCTCCATCATCATCACCACCTTCTTGATATCAGATAAAGTTAGTTTCTTTATCTCCATATTCCTGCTATCCATTCTGACAAAAGAGCCCTTGAACTCCTGCTCGGTTATGGCGTCCAACCTAAATAGATTGTATTTTATAAGTAACTGGGTTACGTCAAATATCAGGATATTAAGATCAATATCACCCTTCAACTCATTAAGTAGATCGCGCATCATATCCTTAATAGCGTCAGTGTCAAGTTCCAGCTTCTCGGCCTCCTTCATCAGCTTCTTGATGATACTATTGTACTCGATTATGATATTAGCGTTATCGTCATCGGTAGGCAGAAGTACATCCATCGTACATTTTATACCAACCTTATCACTAAGCCTTTTATTGAACTCAGTCATATAATCAAAAGCCTGATCCCTGCTTAAAGCGTATGTATGATCAAGCAACTGCTTTTGTCTGTTATTGACAAAATAATGACTGGTATATAACATCATCAAGACCTTCGCTCGCTGGATGCGTAGGTCTTGCATAATTTTACGGTGTAAAAAACTATCTAACTGCATAATATAAAAAGTCCCCACCGGGGCCATCACACACCCGACAGGGACCAACTTTTAAATATCTTACTCGTCAGGTGATGGACTGACACCGCAAAGATAAGACGAATAAATTTATCTAGCAAGGATTTTCCGCCTCATTTTCTCCGGATACTACATTACCGTCTGAAACCAAAGACCTATCCTCGGCAGCCTTCGCAGGCGAGGCGGCCCCCGATTGGAGGTCAGACGGGTTGACGAACGGGGTCTCCGTATCCTCGAAGAACGTCTCATCCCTCCTAATACTCATCCTGAACTTAGGAGCTATGAAAGGATCGTTATTAAGATCAATGTTGATCGTAACGTCATTCATCAAAATATCCTCCTTAGTCCTGGAATCGCCTATCCATCCTCTTACGTCAGTAGTCATAGGCATCTTACTAGCCGCTTCCTTGACAGCCCCTAGCCGTTTCTTGATAACATCCACGTCTCCCGTCAACGGAATCATATATGTCTTATTATCCAACAAGGATCTGGCTATAGCGTTATTAAGATCCATTATATCATCAATACTTACGCCTCCGCCTAGACCCTCCATAATCCTATCAGCCATCGATCCGATCATAGATGAAAATGATGATATATCCTGATTTTTCAATCTTACGGGGTACAGGTAATTTCTTCCATTTCCTGTCTTTATAGCTACAACCGGGATACGCGAATTTTTATAATTACCATACTTGTCCCTAACGATAGCCGTACAGAACGGGAATATGTTATACTTAATATTATCTCTCATCGTAACCTCCCCGTTCTCTATATATCCTACGCTCTCGACCTTACCAACCGTCTCATTGGTAAAGTCATTTTCGGATACCATCAACGTACCATTATCATCACTTATGCTAAAATTAGGTCTTCCCGGCAAAACACTGGTAACTGTGCCTACGAACGGTATATCAATCTCGCCAGCGACAGATCCTACATTATCCCTATACAACTCAAAGGCCATACTCCTTAAATCAGCGTTACTTCCTTTTGAGTCCGGGTCATTGGCTTTCAGTACCGAGACGAAATTGCCATCGCTATCCACGATCTTAATAACCATATTATCAACCAGCTCTCTGTAAGCCGACTTAGTCTCATCAGAATTAGGATCAACGACGTTAAGACTATTGTATTTATCATACAATTCCTTGGTATATGGATCTGACATATCCATCTTAAACCTTACCATATCACCCTTGCGGAGGCTAGCCGCTGCTTCCTGATTCACCGACTCGTTGTTAGATCCAAACGTATCACCCGTATAATAAGGGACAATAGATCCATCCTGCCCCTTGCGATACACCATGAACCAGTTGGAGGTCGATAAGGCGGTCTGCCGCCCCAATATGACACCAGTAGCGTTCTCGAAAGCCTGAGCGTCATCCTCGCTAATCATCCATCTTGAGTGGTTATCTGACTCTATAACAGTAAATATGTCGGTTCCGTTGGTGAAATCCATCACCCTTCCATTATCAGTATCAGTGGCATCAGATCTTTTAAGCCCAAGACCGTCCATAAACCTGTCAAGTCTCATTCCGCCAACCTCATAATACATGACCCCACCGATCTCTCTCTTCTGGGCCATCAACACCACCGGGTTCTGGGCGGCGTTAACTTCCGTCCTGCCGGTGGATGTCCCGGGTTCGCTCTCTGTGAGGACATCACCCATAGGTATGGATTTATCGTAATCCTTGACAGCTATACTTCCATTATCATACAACCTCATCCATTCCACGAATTGAAGAAGAGGATCATCAGAATAGTTATTGATAATATCAATAGCCTCATTAAGCTTATCCTGATCAATCTCATTGCCATTGTCAGCCTCATTCATAAGATCATTATAAGTCTTTATAGCTTCTTTGATCTGATCCTGATCAAGACCATTGATATTCATATCTACAATATCATCAACAGCGTCCTTGATATTATCATAAATATTATCATGGATCTTCAATCTATCTATTATCGATCTAGCCTTATTGATCCTTGAAATAGGATTATCCCCAAACCCGTTAACTAGACTATCGACACGAGGCTTGTTATTATCATATATCTGTCTCTCCCTAGGAGATAAGACATCCTCATTACCGTTCCATATCTTTATAGCTATATTATTGATTCTATCGTCAGAAGGATTTATGATATCCTCATCATCAGGAACCCTCTCGACTATATTACCTTCATCGGTCTTAATCTCGTTCTCCATAGATCTGGCTATCATATGATTATATGTCTTGAACATAAATGCCTCATCCTCCCCTATAAGACCATCTTGGTAAGCCTTGTCTATAGCTTGGTCGTTGGCGTAAAGATCATTGGCATCAGGATTATCAGTATTCCTGAAATCATACTTGCTATCATCCTCCTCATAAGTCTTACCCCATACGTTCGATAATATCTTCATGAACCCGCGCTCCTGCGCCCGGATGAATCTTCTGTCACGCATACGACGAAGAGACTCGTTTATATTCTTATAAGCCACAAGATTATGACGATACTCACTAAGCAATGCCATAGCCTCCTTATAATTATCAACCCCACGGATAGATACGACGTTCTCAAAATCAGCTATAGTATCATAAGCCGCCATAAGATCAGCGGCACTGATCCTTGAATCATTTCTATTTAAGAACAACTTAGATATATCAGCCTCTGAGTTAATTAACGTAGTTAATTTCCTCTCCAATGCGATCCTATCCTCTGTTAATTTAAGAAGCCTATCATTCTCCTTGACCAACCTAGCCTTATCAGATTCAAGAGCGTCCTTCGACGCGACACTTTGTTGAAGCCTCAAGACATTCTTCTCCATCCTCTGTATATCATCCGTAAGCTTCCTTAATTCTTCAAGATCCCTGCTCGAATCAGGATTAAGACGAGAATATATATCAAGAGCGGGACCTATATCCGTATTGTATATCCTTCTTAACTGATTGGCTATATCGTTCAAATTATCCTTCGCCTCAAGGCCATTATAAGCCATATTGGAGATATAGGCGTTAAACGACCTATTGGATATACCATCGGTAAGGGAGTCGGCGAACCTATTGGCCATGGTAAAATTATCCACCTTCTTATTAAACTCGTTGACAAGATCGGCTTTATACTCATTAACCTGCTCATCCGTCATATTCATATCGGAGGCTATATCGCTATTAGGTATAGACTCAATGACTGTCTTGAAATTCTCCTTGGTATCATCTAACATCCCCATTTCCTGATCATAACGAAGACGATTGAACACGGCATCACTAAAAGTCTTATCTATGATTCTAGAATTAGGTATATCGTCAGCGTTATTATCCGTTTTCAAGCCTGATAATTGAGCGTTCAGAGCCATACTGCCACGAATAGCACGGACAGCGGCGGTGGTCAAGGCGCCGGCATTGGCGTTGTAGGCCTCCACCATCCCCTTGTTCCGGGACATGTCTTGGCTCCATTCCTTTATACCCCCAATAGTCTTTCCACCCATAATCGATCCGATAATCATACCGATACCGATCTCCTTCCATCCTTGGCTAGACCCGTACGTCTCCTTGAACCCATTCTTTATAGCCTCCATATAGCCTATATTCTGCCGGATAGCCATAGGATTGTATCTTGATTCTACCCAATCCTTGGCGGACTTACTAGCCACTCCCTGAAGACCTTCCTCATACAGACCCTCTGACACTGGGCGCTTGATGATATTGAACGTATTTCCGGCTACCTTCTGCCATTTCTTTGGTGTTATGGCTCTTAACGTACCGTTATCCATCCTCTCGGCACCTACGCCAAATATATTGCGTTTTATGAACTTATCCACACCAAGATCCATGCCGAACATATCGCCGAACATAGCTATATTGGATAATGACAATATGCCGACGTTGGCGGCAAATACGGCATTAGCGGCATTGGCATTGTCAGCTCTGAACTTCATAAGCTCCTCATATGGGACTTCCCTTCCATAAGCGTTACGGTAAGACTGCCTGAAATTCTCCTCAGCCTCCATCAGCATGCTTCTGGCCTCGACAGACGCCTCCCACGAGGTAGATGCGCCAAGGAAAGCGAGGGTGTCCAGTCCCTTGCCTATCCTCCGTCCCGTACGGGCGGCCCTAAGGTAGACGCCGAACGCTTTCTTGGTATCCGAAGCCGCTTTGCCTATCCTAGCCAAAGCCACGCCCGCCCTAGCTCCCGTACGAGCTAAGTTCATCAATCCAGCGCCGGAATATACGGCTGACGATAACATGGCTCCAGCGGTAAAAGCAAGACCGGATAAAAAATCGTTAGACCAGAAATTAGCCGTGGTCATGCTTTGAAGGAAATTCATATCCCGCTCCTCACGATTGTAATAATGAGCAAGACCGTAATCCATCTTCTTGTCCTGATCATCCAACCATCTCGTGAAATCGTTATCAAAAACAGCGTTAAAATTACCTCTGGATACACCGGCGTAAATACCATAAAAAGGCTGAATAACACCACCTAATCCATACAAAGCGGCTTTACCTACAAATTTCCCCAAACCTCTCATCCATTTCTCAGTCCTACCTTGACTCCTAGATAAACGTGTGTCGTTATCTACACCGGGGATATAAGACTCGTATTTAGGTATCCAAGTACCGCTACTAAGTCGATACCTTGAATCCTCCAACGATATCTCCGGACCAGTAAGATTAAACCTGCCCTTATAGCTTTGATCAGAAGCCATATATCCTAATGGGGACATATGTTTCATATCATCATAATAATTTGTCTTAACAGTATTCTTGATCCTCTCCGACAATGACGGTATCTGGGACTTTGATCTCTCGGAAGCGGAATACGGATCCAATACCGGAGGCAGGTCACGATCCGGTATATCATAGGGATCCGTACCAATAGCCTTTATATTATCTACGTTTATGGTAGGATATCTGTACTTCTCGGCAAGATCCTTTCCGTTAGAGGTATTATTATAGATTTCCATTGTTTCCATTATTTCCACTATTTCCGTTATTCCTGTTTCTTATCTCCTGATCAATCATATCAGCTATGGGCGAGATGAAGCTCTCGAAATCATCAGTAGTAGATCTTCCCTCGCTCCTCCAATACACCTCATTCTCCTTGCTAAGTATCTGTTGCCATGCCATGACCAAATAATACTGCGGGCAGAAGTCGATCTTCCTTGCTACCTCATCAGCATAGTTAACGCCATCCAGATCAATTGAATACAACGGGGTATTACCCTCTCTAGCCCCTCCTTTGCTATATATATCAACATTTATCCCAGAAGAACCATTATTATACTTATATCCGGAAGCCCTTAACTCGTACATAGAAGCGTTATCGAACAACACGTCAGTAGCGATCATCATCTGATTCTTCCTGATATTACCGTCATTTATATTCGTAAACATATCTATATAAGGCATTACCGTGTCCTTGGCCCCGCTAGCGTAAGCGAATGGAGCTACCAACAATGACTTAGCCATCTTCCCATAAGCGTTGTTGCTTGAGCTGGCGAAAGATATGGGTACGACACCGGAATCATAGGTCTCGGACGGGATGCTTACATCCTCTTTGTAGAAAGTAAGTCTATTCGCAGCCAGATCAGCCTCGCTTACCTCAACAACAGATCGACCATCACCTCCATTATTGCCAATGATCTGATAATTACCATCACCTATAGGGGATATGGTAAACGTTATCTTCGTATTGGCATTATCCTTATCCTTAGGAATAAAACCGCCACCACGGGTAAATAGGTCACTAACCTTTATATAATCTTTCTCTTCTTGACTTTTAGACGGATAATCACCGGAGAAGATATACTCACGCTCGGCATACTCATGACGATATTGTCTCAGGTAATCCTCGCCAGCACGTTTAGCGTCATCAGCGATCCTACCTAAATCCCCACGACTCCATTTATGTCTTAATAAATCATTCCTCTCTTTATGAGCCTCATCATATATAGCGGTAGCGACAGCGATCGCCCTGTTATCCCCGGCAAACCTATCTCTTATTTCCTCAATGTGCTTATTCTTACTAGCCCCAGATACGGCAAGAGACATTATAGATTCAATATCATCAAGCGAAAAAGACGTTCCCATTAAATCATTCACACGATCCAATAAGACACCTGATTGACCCGAATCCATTGATACATGAGGCATTTCTCCTTCAACACCGTAATTAATAGTATTTATATTATCATTTAACAAAGAGCTGTAAGCGGACAACTTACTCCAATCATTTAATGTTATATCGTTTATACCATTTATATCAAAAACCTTATCGCCATTGTTATTAATATCTCCAAGATTGAATGTGCCGAATCCATAACTAATATCTATACCTGACCCACTGTCCGATCTAGCTTCTCTCTGAATTATAGTATCAATACCATCCAAAACAGCATTGCTCGCCTTATTGAATCCATCATTGATCTTATTATACTTCCCTCTTTGGGTATTTAATCCAAGAAGCTTCAAATAACTATCCTGACCATTGTAATCAAGCAACTCGTTCCTTGACCCTCCATTGGCCTTGAAATAAGCCATGATAACCTGATCGTTATCCATATCCTTGACCACGTTACTATTCTCAGGATCAGACGCCCATGCGTCGATCTTCCTTCTAGCGTCATCTGATAATGACTTAACGAAATTACCCATGCCGGTAGTCACCGCCTTCTCGTTGGCTATGAACCCGTTCATGAACTCATCGCTTATGCTCACATCGTCAAGGTTTGCGCTCTTGGTAACCACGGTAGGCCCGGTCGTGTCATCACCTCCATTCTCCGACTTACCCGATTTGCTGGCTCTCATCAACGCTGCTTTCTCCATGGCTAGATTATGCCTTTTTGTCTCATTAAACTTAGCTCTCTCCATCATCTGCTGATTAGCCTTGAAATAATAATCATCAACACCCAACGTCTCGTATGAGTTATTATAAGACCATCTCAGCCCGACGCCACGAAGGAACTGCTGTCGTACCATGAACATGCCGGCTCGCTCCGGGCTGTAGTTGCTACCGATAACGCCCTCGGCCTCCTCCACGAAATCATTTCTCTGCTTGATAATATCCGCCAGCTCCGACTCCAACTTAGCCCTCTTGGCCTTGTCATTGCCAACGCCCTTTAGCTTGGCTCGTATGGATTCTTCCTTGACACTGAAATCATCAATATACCCTTTAAGGAAATCTGAGGTGCTTTGAACATTAAATAAGTCAGGATTCGTTCTAGCCATATATCTTCCCTCTAATTGCATCTGAGCCTTACCGTTCTCAGATATAGAAGCCATGGCTATATCCCTGACCTGAGCGTAACTCATCTCATCTATATACATCTCACGCATCTCGCCCGTCCTGTTGCCATTGGCATCAGTCACCGGTACATTGACTTTCTTCCCCTTGTTAAGGGAGATGAAATTCTTCATCTTCTCATCAATCTCAGCGTGGTAATCCGTATAAGGGGTATAATGTATAGGATTAAGACGTGTCCCTACCTGACCGTCATTCATCCAAGCCACGGCATCCGCAAAAGCCTCAGCCTCGTTTATAGGACTATACATCTTGGGATTGTTCAGCTTCATATCCTCCATCTTCTCGCTAAAAGCCCGGATCTCCCTAGTACCGGCAATAGCATTCAACACACGGGTATCCAGAGCTTCTCCAAGACGAGCCTGTATGCTTCTGGCTATACCGTCGGAAGCCAAATTAGATTTACGATACACGTTATTCACGTCCTGTATCAGCCCATTTAACCTATTCTGAAGATATTCCCTATCCTGAGGTTTTATAATGTCAGAATTGATAATATAATCAGCATACTCGTTTATAGCCTGCCGATTGGTATCTATCTTCTGCTGCATGTACCCCATCCCCTGCATCATGACATCCATGTTGTAGGGCGATACATACTTGCCGTAATTCCTTAATATACTATATTGTGAAGCCATCCTTTATCCTTTCTTGCCTTTAGTTACTTCCTGAGCAGGATATAATCTCCTATAACTCAATATATCTCCTTGAGGATCAGCGATTAATTGTCCATTGGGACCAATCTTTACATCCCCAAATATAGACCTTAATGTATTCATGGTCGTAGCCGTATTCCACTTCTGCTGGATCTCGTCATTTACGCTATCGAAATACCTAGCCCAGTTCTCGTCATTTATAGCCAATCCCTGCAATATACGTTGCTGGTAAGCTTGACGTTGGGCTATATTCTTATCATACGTATCAGCCCAAGTACGGGCGTTTACATTATCAGCCCAAGCCCTTTGAGCCACGTTCCCTTGTTCTACCTCATTAATGTATCTACCTATATTGGAACTCATGATAGCCTGTAAGTTGGATGATAAAGCCCCTCTCTGGGAATCCGGGACATTACCCATCTGATCCAATTGTGATTGGAAAGCACGATTAGCCTCAACCATATACTGATCAGCCGATCTCAACACCGGGTCTACAGTAGGAGCGTAATGTCTTTCCAGACCTTCCGTTGTCACGGCTCCCGGAGTCATCCTGAACACCTCAGGGAAGTCAAGACCGCCACCCACTATATTCCTGCCTCCATTGCCGCTGTTCGACTTACCGGCATTTGTATTGGTCTTAGGGAGTGTATTGGGATCAATCAGCTCAGGCATATCCAACTTAACATCAGGATCCTCCACATCACCTATATCCATAGGACCGGGAACTACCTTATGAGGATCAAGTATAAAATCAAGACCTTCCATTCCTTTCATGGATCTCAATGCCTGCATCTTAAGCATATCCTCGCCAAGTATCTTATTAACGACATCCTTGTTCTTGTCAGAAAACAGTTGACTAAAATGGGTGATACCAGCATCGTTAAGAGCCTTATGCTGTTCCTCTGTAACAACGTCTAGACCGATCATAGGGCGAGATGTGGTAAACAAACCTAATTTATTGTCTCTCATCCTATCATGATATGCGGCTTTCTTGTCTTCCGGGTAATTACCTTGACTATCCTCACCGCCAAAGGAAACGAGCGTCGTGTAATCCCGAAGCGCCTCGGCGTTGGCGATGATCGGGTTCTCAGCCGTAGCCAAGCCCATCCAGCTACTTGTCTGACCGTAGATAGCGTCTTGCAACGCCCTAGCCCTAGTGCCCTCTGAAGCTCCCATATAAGCATCGTAAGCGACCGGATTGAATGTCTTATAATAATTCAACCTCTCATCCGTATTAATACCTCCATAAGAGCCATCAGTTCCTTGGCGCTGATAACCGAAATAGTTAGGATCATTGTTGAACCTATTCTCGATCGGGCGGAAAGTTAATTTACGACCGAACAAAGACGTGCCTCCTATCTCCATCTTCTGGCGAATACCAGCCACTTTCTTAAGCAGCTCTTTCTTAGCCTCAGCTATATCCTCCTCCGTAAGACCGTATTCTTTCATGGATCTGGATATGATGTTATCTATCTCACCTCCCTTGGCGAAATACGTATCCTCATCCTTCTTCATCTTCCGGTCTTCCTGCTCCTTGTATATGACATTAGCGAAGTCCGTAAACCTTCCCTCTAAGCCATTAACGGTATCGTTACTATCATTTATAGCCTTAGATAATACAGAGGCGTTTAAACGCCTTGTATTCTCGTCATCTATCTTATCGTTTTTCTTCAGCTTCTCCAGCGCCTTTTTCTGATCATCGTAAGCCGATTTAAGACCGATCTTAGCCTTATACCTGTCCATTAACGTAGCATACGTATCCTTAGGCGTGGCTTTGATCCCATACGTATCTCTGATGTATTTAGCGAAATCCGGCTCTATGGTTGTGTCGTCGGTAATAACCTTCGTTCCCTGCTCCAAGGAAACGGGGGTTCCACCATCGGCGTGCTTCTGCCCCATAGCCTCCATCGGCGCCTCTCCGGGCTGCGTCACGTACTCACCCTTCTCGACCTCTACGTTGGCTTGATCTTCCATCGACTTAGGTAACGGATACAGATACTCACCGGTAAGGCTTCCGCTATCGAACCTATTATTAGGTCCTAGATAAACGCCCCCGCCATCCTTGTACTGCATCTGGGATTGCCTTCTTTGTCTGGCCTCACGCTCCTGAGCCAACCTGATATTGGTACGAGTACCTTTCTCAGACGCTATCCCAGAAACCACGTTACGAGCCAATCCCATGATACCACTAATTCCTGAGGCTATGGTGGTTATCGTATTAGCTGTTTTAGCCCCGGTGAATAAATCTCCATATCCCTCGCTTCTCATACGCCCTATACCACGACCCATCTGAGTGAATCTAGACCCTATATCATCAGCGCCATAGTAAGGGATGGTGGTAAAATCAAAAACATCCGTCTCGCCTGAACCGGTCTTAGACTTATCAACATCGTTAACAGTTATGTTATTAAGCGTAATACCATTGTCCTGATAATTCTCAGCTATACGTTGCAAACTACCCTTGAAGCTAGCCGGAAACACATTATCCTGATCAAAAGCATTAGCATATTTAGTCCTCAACTGATCTGGAGTATCCAAAGAATATATCCCTAGCGGATTGACCGGCGCGGGTAATCCTTGGTTGGTATTCACCAAAGGTTCTATACCTAACCCTTGTATACCGTCCATATTACCAAGCATATACGACCCGACTTCCCCGGCCTCTTGATATTTAGGTATCTTCCTCTTGATTACATACTTGCTCATGTCTAATTAATTTCGTTCTGACACAAAGATAATCTAAAAAAACGGAGACTCACCATTTATATAACGATGAGTCTCTTTAACACTAATATTTTAAAGCCGCAACAGGATTACCCCATTTCTTCTTCCATTCATGTCCAAGATAGTCTATAAGCTTATCATAAGTATCTATAAAGCCCCCATCTATAATGCCGGTAATAACATTCTCTATAGCCACTATATCATTCAACTGATTCTTTGTGGCCATATTTCTTATCCCACTCTCATGTTTATTAAACACTATAAAATTAATAGCTTTAGCAACTCTTGATATCCTATCAGACAACTGACTCTTATCATTAACCAATCTAGCTACAGATGAACTCATTTTGATATAAGCTTCTCCGGCGGCATTCCTGTCCTCTATAAATCCATCATGTAGCCATATTATCACCTTGGCATATATTTCTGGATCCAACTCCAATGCTACCATAACAAAAAAATACGGATTGACATACCATTTCTGCCCTTCTCCCTTTCCTCTTCGGTAAGCCATGCCGTATTTTTTAAGATCAGTTATCTTATTGATTTCCAATACATAATTTTGTACTGTAAGATTTCTTACAGTACATATATTGCTTATACTCAATTCTTTAACAAGAGCCTTCATCTTTTCCTGAAAACCATTTGTGGAGAACAAATGATCAAGTCTCCTCGACTCTAATCCCATAGATTTGCGTTTTTCATTTAAAGCCTCCATAACTTCCGTTATACACACAAACCCGTCCTTGGACATAACAGAAATGTTCCTACCTAATAATTCCCTACTCTCTGATGATAAAATCAAATTACTTTTCATATCTTTACTAAAAGTTTTTAATTAATAAATGCGCCTATCCGCTCGTGATGAGTAGGTAGGCGCACAAATATAAATAATAAATTACACAATTACAAACTATAAAACAATGAAATTCAATTTATAACATATTGTAATTATTGAACAGTACTAAATTCTTTTCACGAACAACGAACCTAAGGCTTTCACCATGTCATAGAAACCAGCGGAGCTGAATCCTACAGCCACTCCATATAATAAAGCTTCCCACCATTCACTACCTACCAACAATGGGGATACCTGAAGAAACCACGCCAAGATACATGTCAACATGCCAATAACAATAGCCGATAGGATCTTAGCCCACTTGTGGGTATCGATATACGGTACTACCTTAGCTAGCTGGGTAGCTGACATCGTGACGAAAGCCATGATACCGGTAAAGGTAGTCAGATCAATAGTAATAGCCCCTTCTGATGGGATTATCTCCTGCGCCATCAAAGCGAATGGTGTCAATAACATAACGAATAAAAACAACAATCTTTTCATATCTAAAAACGTTTAATGATTTCACAAATGTAACATTAATTTTGAGATCTACTCATGCCTTTTATGTTAAGGCTTAATCCCGGTATCATGTTAAGTACCAACTGCCTTTTCGCCTGCTCCCTACGCATACGCTCGGCTTCCGCTATCTGCGCCTCTGACTGTGGATCATTCTTAATGTTATTAGCGATACCCTCTATAGTTTTCTTGTTAGCGCCAGATTGAGCTAGCATCTTATATAACAGATCTTGACCCTCCTTCTCCCACCAACTATCCATGGTAGGGCGAGAAGCCAAAGAAGGATCGGCGGGGGCTACCGTCTCAGGTACGGGCTGCTGACCTCCGTCCCCCGTGCTCGAATCCCGCTGTCCGAACTCGTATCTCATTGGCTCGTTCTCAGGAACACCATACCTATTAGCGAACATATCAGCGAACTCAAATCTCTTCTCATTTCTTAAGGTCGATCCAAGAGGCCTACCGTATCCTTGATTCCATGCCACGGTAGCGTCCTTGTAGTTGACGGCGTTATCGAAATCGGATTTAGAATACATATAGTAATTATATACATTACCTTGAGCGTCCTTGTCAAAAAACTTTCCTTGATTGATGTAATTCCAACCTAACCCCGGGACCTTGCCTTGATACTCATCCACGAGATAATCCAACTGCTGTGTCAATGTCGGTTTCTTCCCATACCTGCGCTGTAGCTCCTTCTTCCTCGGTCCAAGCCATTGTTGGATGCCAAAATCACCGGCGGCTCCTAGGGCTTTGGTGTCCCCTCCGGACTCGGCGGCGATGTTCGATAGGATGCCGATAGCTTGAGTTTGTGGTATCCCTTTCTTTTCTGTCAGATAGTCCCATATCTCATCATACACAACCATCTTACTATCCTCTGATCTACTAGGATCAATAACGTATTTACCGGCACCATAATCTCGTTCTGTATTTACCGGACCTCCATCCTCCTTATCCTCCAACTTATTCTTAGACATAATAGCGTTACGGATAAGAGCATCCTTCCCGCTTTCCAGAAGAGGATTATGATCCTCAAACGACCCTCTCTCCTCAAACTTATCGCCTATAGCGTCTAGTACATTTGTGGCTACGTTTACAGGAAATTCCTGATCGTCACCATGAAAATCGTATACGTCATAGACACCTAACCTTCCATCCGGACGCCTATAAATTGTAAAATTACCAAATCCTGACAATGGGGTAAGATCACCAGCAGCTTCGGGATAAAAATCGTATTCAGAAAAAACCGTAGGCTTTCCAGATCTTACCGAATTACGATTCTTCTCAAAAACATCTACCCATTCTCTAGACTTTTTCAAAAGCTTCAGCCTACCATAAGCATCATCTGTAGCCGGCTTATCAGAGCCATATATTTCTTGCTCCGTATCATGTATTTTCTTATCTAACCTCTTTATCTCATCCTTAGTGTCACGATTGAACATCTTCTCAATATCAGTAATGACATTATCAGGAATCCGTATCTCCTTATTATTGCCATCTAGATTATTAGGTTGAGATAAAAATCTCGCCCATAGTTGATCGCTATATTCATCAACGTTAGCCTTCCCGTTTCTGCCATATATAAACTCATTGACCTTGTCAGGAAGGCTAGCATTTGAGGCTACCACATCAGGGGTGACATTCTCGTACAACCTCCTTCTTATGGCGTTACCTATGATGTCTTTTAAATACGAAGCTCTATCAGATACATCTTGTCTTACATACATAGGATCATTACCAGTAGGACCTCCTTCGGCTTTCCGCTCAATTTTCTCTCCCCATAGCCCATATTTCTCCATGGGCCATATGCCGTCTATGGCATCCACATAACCAACGGGATACTCCCCGTCCAGACGCCGGTTTCGCCGCTCGTCCGCCGGGTACAGGGCGTTGGCCAACGGATGCGTGATATGACCCAACCCCTTATCCTTGGAACTCGACATAGCATCCACCACAGTCCGATATACAGGTCTTAATTTCTCAGGTAGATATAATCCCGCCTCATCAACCAACTCACCGATCTTCTTATTTATACCCCTGAGGCTGAAATTATAATTACCCATACCGTTATTCAACGGGGACAATGTACCTCTTATCCCATTCATGCCTTTAACTGCGGCTCCTCCGCTAAGGATATCAAACTCCGGGGACACGTTTCTCAAAGGACTATCATCCATACCTCTGAAATACATAGGACGCTCGCCATTGACAACCCGGTTAAGATCCTCCTTATATAAATCCTTTATCCACGATGGGATTTCCTCCGGTTTATTCTTCTTAGACATATATTACGTTTTTCACAAAGATAACCATAATATCATAAGCCTAAAAACACGAAACGGGTACATAATAAATCATGTACCCGTTTATACGCTAATGCATGTGATAAGCAGCCAAGGCTCCTTTAGCTTTCTCCTTAGACTTGTACTTAGCCGGCCATAATTTACCGGTCTTGTTACTGACCACTCGCCAATCACTCCCTACTTTCTTGATACATCCTGATTTCGGGCATTTGCCCTTCTTTTTACTGCTAGTTTTCCCTGCTGCCATAACATCAAATATTTAAAGGTATATAATCACCTCAATAAACTTTCTCATCGTTGCTAAACCAACGTACTATCATCTTGAACCGGCTCTCAATGTCATTCACAAACCTAGCCAAGAACCAATCGCCACGAAGACGATCCCGCCACCTCCGATGATAATCGACAGCCCTAGGGTCGATCTTCCGGTCAATGTCATTCACATCCTTGATCCATACCGGGAGGTTATTAGTATCGTCTTTGACCTCGTTAAAATAGTCATTTATATTTATCTTCTGATCAACCTCCGTCACCAGTATCTCACGGCTATCGTCATTGGTTACAGGATACCTTAACCGCTGGCTCATATCGTTCTTGTCAGCGATAACCATCCGAAGCTCACCGCTGTTGTTGGTATCGTTATAAAACCATGCCTTATTGAATCCGGTAGTCCTAAGAATTTGGTAATTAACCTCATCCTGATACCTTCTGGCATCCATCCTATATTGGTAGTTCGTGAGGATCTTATTCACATACTGCTCACGTACCGGTACCTCTATAACGAACGGATATAGCTTACCGTAAAATACTTGATACGATTGGTTGGTCAATCCATGAGACCATAACCCTATCTCCTGACTTTCACTTGAGTAGTTCTTTCCGGACTGGAAATAATGCTGGTGCTCGATATAATAATCAGGGGTGTAGGATAAATATGATTTCCACTCACCCTTCAGGCAGTTATACCCAACGGTGAACGAAACGTCCGTGAAATGGCTGGTGTCCTGCAACTCCACCGCCTGTCCGTTCCTGTAGAACCGGCCGCCACGGAATTGGTACTCGCTCGGATTCCCTACCGGTATATAATCCTTCTTGGTTATCAGAACTCTCTTGAACCGATTGTCCCAGCCCATGGATAGCCCTATACCAAAGAACTTGTTATCGATATCGTAATAAGACAACTCAGCGTCCGTATCAGCGTTATATATCCGGCTGCGGATGATCTTCATCTGAAGATGCTCCTTAAACCAGTTTCTAAGCCCCGGTGTGACCTCCGTAAGATTCCTACCATTAGAATCTACCTTAAACACCTGACCACGCCTTAAATCGACCCAAAAATGCCCAAACTCGCAACTGATCATATCCCGGCTCTGGGTCCCGGAATATCCTAACGTCGTATTATTATACTCGATACCACGAGAGGCGAAAAGACCACCTGTCCCTAGCTCGCTACTCTCCGGGGATATTCTCTCCGCCAACACGTCTATGGCATTGTACAACCCTACCTGATTCTCAAAACGAGCCAGTATCTGATCCGACTCTATCCCTTTCATGCTTATAAGTTTCCCGAAAGATGTCTTGAACTCATGGTAATCCATAGGCTTGTACGACAGCCAAGGATCGGTCATGCCGTTCTCCGACACGTCGGCGGTGCTCCATATGACGCCGTTGGGTCTTTGGTAAGCGCAGTCCCAAAAATTGCTATCATACGTCTCTGGTAATGACCTTCCGCCTAGCGTAAAACGATTCTTATACACAGGACTTATCTTAAACACATTATCCCTTGATATAGGGACATTACGCTCCTGAGTCCATGATATATAATCCCCTACCTCCGGATAAAACCCCTCGTAAGGCTCAGGCCCGGCTATACGGAAATTGCAATTGATCTCAGACTCCACAAGAAACTGAGGTATGCCATAGAAGTATAGGAAGAAACGACCGCCAAGATACATATCTCCGGTCTTGCAAACCATCTCATAAGCGCTCTTCCGGCTAGGGAAAGAGTATAGCGATCCGGTATCCGTATCGGTCTTATTAAGATAATCCTCCCCGGTATCGTAATTGACGAAATAACGGGGATACCCGATGTTTCGATAATCGTAATAAGGGAATGGTATCATGTCCCCCTGACCGAACTGAGTCAAGTAAAACATAGGCATCTTCCTCTTAAGTGAGAATCTTGATATAAATACATCACCTCCAAAAACAGGTTTACGCTTATTCTCATCCATCAACCCGCAACCGCCTAACGATACCCACCTGATATCCTCTATCTGCCCGTATTGAGCCGGAGAATATTTCTTTATCCTCATATAAGGACAGGATACGAAAGATTCACGTGTCATAAAATGAGGCGTCATACCAGCCACCTCATCGTTACGAATATTACACTCATCCTGAATACGACTGGTATCGTAACTTGAAACCAACTCCGGATATTCAAGCATATACTTATCCATACCAAATGACATGAACAACGAATGCTCACGATCGAGGTTGTTTATGATAATAGGCTTACCACCTACGGTTCCCCCTTGTGACGAGATGTCTGTAACCGGATACAACCCGCTCTTGATATATTTGGCCGTTGACAATCCACGTAGCTCCGACGCCCCTATTTTTTGGTAAAATAAATTATAATGAGCGACAGAAGTATAATAATAAGCATAGTTCCGTCTAGGTCCCCTATCTATCAATGCCGTTAACCACTGATACCTATACTTGCCTATATCCACCACGGACTGGGCTGTGGCCTTGGCGATACCTGTAGCCAGACGGATAGCCGTCAGCGCTATGCCGACAGGGTTGGCTAAAAAGAACACACCTCCACCGACATATTGCTGTGAAGCCGACTGATATGTATACTCAGCTATAGCGGATATTAAATTAGCCATAGCCTCCACCGTAGCCAATGATGTTGCCATACTATAAGCCTTACTCCCTAATATCGTCCATTTAGGGTGATCCTCCACCTCCCTGAATATACCTGAGGATTTACCTAATTGATAACCATCAACAAGGCACTCAGTGGGAGCGTCAGGCTTGTTAAAGGCAATATCAGGACTTAAGAATGAATACCAGATATTACCCTTCCTGTTAAACGGATGCGTTATAAATTTCTCACGATTAATATCCTTATAGATATACATATCATCAGACAAATCGTTGTAAGGGTAATTAGGATAAAGGTTAGCCGATCCGTCGGGATCATCGTACTTAAACATATCATAAGCCAGACCGGTCCCGATAACGCTCTTATCCAACGTCCTATCGCCCCTATACAACTCATATCCTATTATAGAATCTCTTCTAGCCTTATCTATAAGACCGTTCTCTACCGCTATATCCAGAAACTCATTAACGATATCGTCATCAAGCATCACCCCCATAGGATAAATATAGGAGTCAACTCCATATTGACCGGTCAGTTGAGACGGATTACCCATGAAAGGAGCGACAGAGTTATCCGGAAACTTGTAATGACGTATAGGTCTCTGACAAAACGTGGTTGACGTATTGGGGTACTCAGCGTTATCCCCATTACCGGTGAAATAAGACTTACCCCCAACTGATTTAGGAGACCCATAGTATTTCGTCAAAGAATCTATTATGTCCTTCCTCTTTGATCCTCCCGATGATATCCCGATCTTGCTTGAATCATACAACTCAAAATTAGCCGGATACTTATTGGCAGACTCCCAATATCCGAAATCACCGTACTGATATGGTCTGGGAGCGCAATCAGCGGGTTTATCTCCACATGAGATACATTTCGCCTCATAGGTAACAAATCTTCTTAATTTCAATTCTTTCGTAAAGAAGAATACGTATTTCACCTCCAGTGGCCGAATGCCAAAACAGAACGGGGCGGGGAAGATGGCGGTGCCGGCCGTATAGAATCCGGCAAGCTCCTTCATGTCCTGCCTCATGGCGAAACCGGTGAAGAACACGCATACCGCAGGCTCGATGCAAACATATATCTTATGGAAAGTAGTCTTGTCATCATTCCAGAACAAGTACTTTGGCATCATAAATATCTTATGATCCACGTAATTCACTATAACACCTTTCTTGGCATCATTAGCCAAAGGATTAGGAGCCACGGTACCTTCCTTGTCCGAGAAAAACGTTATACGAACCTTATTGTATGATGATGAGTCGCCGATCGGATAATTATAGTTACCCATCATCTCTATATACATAATACCGTTATCAGGATCGGATAAACCACTTATGTATTTCTCATAATCCAACTCCACCCATCTGGCGTATGAGGATACATGTGAATAGAACTTGAAATAAGTCAAGTTACTTCTACCGAACCAATTGGTCTTGGCGTCAATATCATTCTGCACAGACACACGACCTTCCCAGTCAGTAGTTATACCGGTATTAAACTTAGAATTATCACCATCGCCAAAAAGACACATGGCGTTCTCGATACCAAACTGACTCTCATATTGGGGGAAATAAGCCTCCATCGTATCCATTAACTGATCAAGCATCGTCTCCGTATGCTTCTTTCCTTCCCATCCGGGATATTGATACAAATATGTGCACTTACCCAATGACCTACCCCCTTGGAATGTAGGAAGTTGAACATCGTTAATAGTAGGATTCACATGAGGATCACCTACCGAGCACCCATTAGTACATATACCCTCATCATATAACTGCCGGACATTAGACATATCCTGACACAAGACCAAAGCGGAGGAGTCTATATCAGACGGGAATTTATCCTCATCCTGACCATCCAACCATTCCTGAACCAGATCTATGATATTCTTACCTCCACTGGAGTAATTATCGAAATCACACAATACAGAGAATTTCCTTTGTGACTCGGCGTTACTTTGTATTAATGTCGTAGGTTCGGTCTCCACGTAATCACTAGCCAGCTTATACGTAAAATCAATCCTAGAATCCACCAAAGAGTTTTTATCCAATATAGTCCTGGTCTCTATCCTCTCGATATCATCACATCCACCAGGGAAATCGGGAGCCTTTATACCGTCTTGATCCTCCGGCAATGATATAGCAGCGCATAACTCGTCAGTAATACCTACATTAGATTCTATGATATCACACAGGTTCTCTATATTATCAGCGATATAATCAATAGCATCATCTACCGTAACATCTTCCCCCATCGTATTGATAACGAATTGGGTCTCTCCTACCGTGGCATATTCCTGCTCTACATATCTGAGCTGCTTGACATCTAACTGATTCTTACATTCTCCTCCAAAATCATCAAATCCCCAAGATGGGTCGTTTATGATCTTTGCCGTATTCTTAAACTGCCAAAGATGACGGCGGCTGTTCCCCGCGCACTGCGGGTTGTTCTCCAGCACCGACGCAGCCGACAGGTCGTCAGAGTTACCGTCCTCATCAACGATAACCTCCATCTCCTCCCTTGTGGCCGGACGAGGGATAAGCGGGAATCTAGCCGTCCTGTATCCTGTATTGGTAAAGAATCTTATACCCAACGGATATACCTCGTCACGCATGAAAGAGGCGTATTTAGAGCAAGCCACACCGTCTTTATACAAATTCTCCGTGGCTATAGATGTCTGCCATTTAACGAAATGACCCAAGAAGTTAACGACCGGTTGAAGATTCCATTCGTTCTCCACGGTCAAGCCGTATTGAAGAAGACGATTCCCGACAGACGTCATGCCTCTGGCTGTCTTATATACCGGTATTTCCTTGGATAACTTCTCCATGGTCGTACGCTCGCTATATTGATCCGTAAGATAATAGATAGTCCTTTCCGTTATCGGATGTATACCTTCTATGAAATACTCAAGAACCGGGCTTTGCTCACCATTAAACCCAACCGTGTTCTGTATAACACCTATCTTATAATGAGATACCTGCTTATCTATATTAGACACGGTAAGGCGGATACCCATGTTGGTTGACTTACCCCATAAACCATCGCGGATAACCATATCTTGACGATCGAATAACATGATTGGGTTGGTCAATGAGCAATATCCGGTCTTCTCAATCCCGAACTCATCGCACAACGCCACGCAGAACTGGTAGGTCCCGGCACGCAGGCTCCCCCCGAACTCCACGACCTCAGGCTCCACGCACGGGGCCGTCAGCAACGGGAACACCAGCAGCTTCTCGCAGGCCAGCCTACACCTCTCTATTGGTTTGTCATCCCCACATGTCTTATACCCATGATAATGATACCAAAAGTCACCATCATCATCCGGATTAAGAGCCTTATCGACCATAACATATCGCTGGGGATTATATCCATCGGTCCAGTATATCACCTTCCCGCATTTCTCGTCCTTGATCTCTATATCGAAGATCGGATGATGAATGGAGAAATTAAGACAAGGGTCATCAACCCAGTCCTCTATCAGGACCTCCATCAAATCACATATCTCATCAAAACGACCATCCGACTCCTCAAGCCTCTCGCCAAGGATACGATGGATGTCCTTTCCCGATCCAGCCAATTGATCCTCAACGGTCTTGATATAATCCAATGACCGCATGAACGTGATCTTAGACGTATTATCATCCGGATTAGATAGAAAGAAATAAGTGTTATCACCAGCTATATCATTCTTATACCCAATAACCTTATAGCCATCGAATCGCTTACATAAAAGGGTACTAGGCTCGTTCTGGATCTTTAGCTGGCTTCCATCGTCACCCTCTATGGTAGCGTTCAAGGCGAAACTATATTCAGACGGGGATAGATCCTGTGGATGCTTATCCCTGTTCATCCCGGAGTCGGGAACCGCTATGTTAGAATTGTTCTGCACGATGTTATGTTTTTCGCAAAGATAACAAATCCGGCGGATAATCACTTACACGCCGGATCTTAACAAAAACTGTACGTATTATGCTAAAACATTCAAATCACACGAATATAAAAAAATCCTCCTAACTTTCACAAGTCAGGAGGAAGACTAAACACTTAAAACGTCTCGTGGTAAAGCACAAAAACATAATAATTACGAATTTCCACCCATGTAGTTCGATTGCTTATCGGCATCCTCTACAGATATGTAAAAGAAACCGTTAGTCACGTATCTCTCATTGACATCCACAAAATCAGTAGATCCTTTGTCCACTCCTTTCTTCGATCCCTCATCACACACAGCTACCAGACTATTAAAGTCATTGGAATAACCTACGACTACACCGTGTATATCCCGATTTCGAGGATCGAATACGTACCTCATCTTATACCTATCGTAAGCTAACTCTAAAGAGCTTTTGCTTAGCCTCTCATCTAATCCGGCACCCGCTACCAAAGCCAAAACGCTCTTTGATATGTCACTCATGGTGGTATCCTTGGCCGGAGCCTTAGGCATAGAAACGCCTTCCATGACAAAATCCAACGCCTTATCTAAAAGCTCGTCGAAATCATCATCTCTTATATAATCCTTAAGCACCTCCAGTATATATAACCGGACATGGAGTTCGTTATTTACATCATTCAATGTGACCATAATACTAGTTTTCGGCAAAGCTAGATTATTCCTGCACAATAAAAAATCAAATATGTCATAAGTAAAGGACTAAAAAATAAAAAACTCCCCCATCCTCACGGACGAGAGAGCTGATAAATATTTGTATTATGAAAAAGAACAATCACTCACCTATTCTTACAATACAGTCACGAGATTCCTTGTTATAGATCATCGTGCCTACCTTAGAATACAAGGTCTTTATATTTTGCCAATTATCCTCACCATGGGCGGATACGTTGGTAGGGGCATCACCAGTATAAACCTCCTCGCCTCCGATATTGACAAAATCATATCCACGTTTCTCCATCGTACCTCCCTTATATGCCGTGAACCTGATAGTGACATTACCTTTCTCACGACCACCATACCAGTTACCGTATATACTGCACCTGATCTCAAGAGGTAATTTATCGTAATTATCGCCATCCAACAACGGCCCCATCTGGATCAAAGCGGCCTCATTACCTGATTCCATATTATCACCACCGTGGATAAGATAATCACCTACCCGTTCCTGCGTGGTCTGGTACTGTTTACTCCAACCAACCAGCTTGCCGTCCACGTCCGGGAGGCCGGTGTTATCGAAACCAGTTGCCGTATCAAAGTCAATGCCGTCCTCGTCAGCCCAGATATACCTAAGAACAAGGTAATCGAACTCCGGGATGATCACCACCGGGACGGACTCCTGCCTGCACACGAACGTCTTCTCCTCCTTGGTGTCTTCTTTTATAACCTTGTATGTCACCTGACGTATCTCGCCAGTCTCGTTAATATCAGCGGTAACCTTAACCTCGGCAGGGCCAGTACCACTTGTCTTATCTAAATGTATCCAATCTGCCATATCATCGTATTATGTTAAATTATTTTAATATACTTGTTAAAGGTGTTAGGCCACATCCGCTCATAAGACAACATCCTCCTCCTGTTATCCTCAGCTAGTTCCCGATAATCATTCAAGGTAATCATCGACATCTTAAGCTCCTTCATGGCCCTAGAGAACTTACCCGGCTCCTGCTGGGCGTATAGTTTATAAGCATCACCAGCCCCTTGTATCAAACCGTTCACGGCAGCGTTCTCAAAGATCTTCATCTTAATATACGTCTCGACATAATCCTCAAGGTATCCTAACGCCGTTTCAGGTATATATGGGAGACCGTCATCGTCCTTAGGCGTAGCACGATATATGATATAAATAAATCCATCAAACCCGGTATACATAGTATTGCCAGATATAGTTATATCATAATTATCCCAATCGTACTTATCCCGATACTTGTCGGCGGCGCAATCACGCCTCAACCCACGACCTATGGATAACCTTACGGGATGATGATAATGGAAACGAACCTCGTGAGACCCGATATATATCTTCTCCGTGATCGTCTTCTCAAACTCCTCCTTACAGCACTCCGTGCAGGAGTTCCAACGGAAGCCGCGCTCGGTGCGCTCGACCCAGCCGATCTCGTGTTGGAGGTCAGCCTTAGCCTTGTCGCCGCCCGGAATCTCACAGACAAGAGGCTCACACCTATAGGCATCAAGCATGTCGAAAAAATCGGAAGGCAATACCGCCTGTTTGTTGCTGGTCTTGACAACCGCCTCTGACATGACCGCTATAACACCCCCGAACCTTTTCAAGGCGATCTCAGCCCACCTATAAACAGACGAGGTATCTATAGCCCCGCTATCATCGTATTTATGTAAATCGGCCTTGATCTCGGCCAATAGCCCTTTTATCGTCATATTTAAGTCTTTTGCACAAAGATATGTATTTGAATCCGTGATACAAAAAAAATCCAGTCTACCCTCACGGGCTAACTGGATCACAAAAACTTCTACAGTTTGTAAACCCATTTAACTCCAAATACCTTACTCTCCGATTCAACCTCCCGGTACAAGAACTTATATCTCCTACCTGATTCCATAGCCAACCTACACTCCCTGTTCAACGCCGGAGAAATATAGAGATGGAAATACTTGTTCCGAGGCATAAAATCAATACACGTATGGACATAAGAATATCCACCCGTTCCACGTCTGTTAATAGTACCGGTAAGCTTATTCAGATATATCTTACGATTAGGATTTATCTTATGGCACAGATAACCGATGTTGTTTATATAAACCCCACCCTCATTATCCAGATACTTATCACGTATGACCTTCCATATCAAGGACTGACATTCGAGAATATCATTCTTGTCCACGATCGTATGTTTCCTTCTCTTGCCGTTCTTAGACATAATAGATCTATAGAATCGAAGAAAGTATTGATCAAGTATTTTAAACGACTTTGTTTTCATGTCGCAAATATAATAATTTCATCCTTATTCAAGAAATATTTGGCAAGTTTTGGTGTAAGTGTAACACAGAGACTAGCGCAGGAAAAAGCCAACGCTATGGAATGCGATTGCCCCAAAACATGGAGCTTGCGTTTGTATCCAAGAATCCCATTTGCTTTAGTGATGGGAGTATGTCAAATAAACCTAAGATCTCTTTTCTTAGTATGATTAAGTATCCTACTGATATGCCTTGTACTAAAACCTGTTTTGTCTTTTATCTTATCATAGATATAACCAACCTTTGGATACGTAAGCTGACATATCTCCTAGATCTTTTATAATCTTGTCATACATATCATGCACCTCATTATATCTTATGATAGAGCTGTCTCTCATCCCTCTTTCGCCTATACCGTCAACTATGACGTTATTGAAACCGAAGAAATTAATTATTGATCTTATTATATCCATCATCACTGAATCTTTTGAGTTTTCTTGTTAATATCCATATCCGGGTTCTCATCCGTAGGGATCTGCAATTTGGTTACAGTTTCCCTTAATGTTTCGGAAACCACATATTCAAGAAGTTTGTCTGGGCATATGAAATCATAATCCCATTGAGATGTACATGGCTTATCTTTTTCAGCTCCACACCCGGATAACTCTAAAGCCGCTTTTCTATCCAAGGTAATAAGATCCACGTTTATAGCCTCTATGTTAATATCTGGTATATAGATATAACCATCATTGACATAGTAATAATATTGATCTATATTCCCATATTTACGTTCCTTATTGTTCGCATATTTTCTTAATGATATGGAGGTAAATATAATATCATCCATAATATTTGACACCTTAATGATAGCAGGTCCTATACGGGTATATATCATATCGGGCAATCTTTTCTTGGATCTCATGAGTACCCTGCATAGTTTAAACTCATCAAAACAACAATCAATTTTCCGAACCCTCTCCATCTCCATGCAATTGATATGAGTATACAGTGATTCCTCGCCGAACAAGGTTCCATCAGCATACTTCTGGGCTATATATGATCTTGCCTTTTGTCTTCCTATGGATAATATCCACCTCCTACTGACATGGGCGTCCTTGCTTATGGAGTTCATGTCATTTATGATCCTAGATACAAACTCTGAATTTTTCATGTAGCGAGATATTAAGGAGGGGATATGCCCCTCCGGTTATTACTTCTTTTTCTTAACCTTACCTCCGCATTTCATTTGAGGTTTCTTTTTCTCAGAGGTCTTGCCTCCATTAGCCATTTTCTTTTTCTTAGTACATGCCATAGCGTTATGTTTTAATATTAATGTTACAATATTAATGATTTTAGTCGATAAACAAATAAAACGTATTAAGGAAGATATAGACTCATCATGATCCGACGATCACCTTCAAGCTGACGGTATCTCTTACGCTAATGGCTTGGCGCAGGCCGATAGATGCGATTGCCCGGAGC